>ERZ1643249.673-NODE-673-length-36957-cov-58.032437_pt1 | contig 36957 bp, 32 predicted proteins | sample MGYA00579263_ERZ1643249 | MGnify/ENA primary metagenome ERZ1643249 (study PRJEB29033, sample SAMEA4952264) | chicken gut metagenome | biome: Broiler Chicken; feature: Gastrointestinal Tract; material: Caecum | place: Ireland | collected 2018 | study: Broiler...
CTACAATCCGGAAGATGGAAGATTCCTGACAGAAGACACCTACCGGGGAGAGACAGAAGAACCAGATACATGGCATTTGTATGCATATTGTAAAAACAATCCGGTAAATTATACAGATCCGAGTGGACATGTCGCAGTAAAAGTAGTTAATGGCATTGTAGGGGCTATACTGGGAGTAGGAGTAGATAGTGCATTGAAGTGTTTTTTACATTATGTGGCAAAGAAGGGCTCACTTAGAGGATTTAAGATAAGTGTCAATGAGTTTGTGTCATCAGCTTTCTCTGGATTAATGGATGGTATTTTAATGTCATCAAAGTTAAAGAGAAACGCACAGGTTGTAGCTGGAGCAGTAAAAGGGGCATTAGCATCATATATAAAAAATAGAAAACGTAATTTAAAAACAATAATGAAAAATATGTTCATTGATGCTGCTGTTGGTGGTGTATGTGGGCTTTTAGGAGGAAATGGAATTGCAAGAAAATATTGGAATAGAGGATTGTTTAGGAAAGGAAGTTACACATATAAAAAGGTTACGATTAAATACGGAACTAAAATAAAAATAACTTCTAGAAACTTTAAGATGACAAAGACGGTTGCAAAGGAGAGTGCAAAAGCTTTTGCGAAGGGGACAGGATTAAATGTTCTTGCCACAGGCACTATTTCTTTAATAAAGAAGTGTAAGAAATGGATGAGGTAATAACTTTAGATGAATTTGTAGTCCGGATATTTTTAATATCTGGACTACGAAAGTATAAAAGAAAAAATTATTTTTCTGAAAATCAAATTATGTTTTTGGTTTTAGATATGTAGAAGGTGAATAAATGAAACTATTTAATATGGAAAAAACTTTTAAGCGAGCTTTTTGGATAGCGGTGGTTCTTTGGTTGATTGCTACGATTGAAGTTGGATATATTTTTATATTGGTAAAAGAAGAGTGGAAATATACAGTAAATATAGATAATTGCGAGGCGGGAAAAGGGCGAATAAGAGAAATAAGGAATGGTTCAAAACAAGAAAATGGAGAAGTATTAAAGTACATTACTCTAGAAGACGGCAGTAAGATTTGCATCTTTAGAAAAGAAGGGGAATGGAAAGAGTATCCAGTTATTAAGGAAAAGAATCTGATGAATTTGCAGAAAGGAGAAAATCTTGTATATACACGAGATGAAGAAAATGCAATAAAAGGACATAATCTTGTGTATGATATAGAGATAAAAGGGAAGCAATATATGCCTCTAGGAGAGGTCAGAAAAGCTGATAAGATAAATAATGGGATTAATGTACTCGCAGTTGCTATGTTTGCTTTTTTTTCAATTTTTATGTTTGGAATGATGCTCTTTTTTTATAAAAATGCGGAAACGAGTGATATGTACATTAAAGAGGAAGAGGACTATGAAGAAATACAGGAGAGAGATAGAAGAAGAAAAATACTGGCCTTTGTATTTGGGGAATTTATGGCTCTTTGGGCACTCTACTCCATAAAAGATTATTTTCATTTTCATTTTCCTCTGACCCAGGTGTTTGCCTATTTGCAGATTATAGGAATTACTGCATGGAAGCTGAAAAAAGCGGAGACACGGCTGGAACGAGAAAAGATCGTATTGTGTGCTTTATATATTACAGTTCTCGTAACGATGATGATTTTTCTTTAACTGAAAAATAAAAAGGGTGGGTGAATTTGATTTGGAATACATTGGTTCAGTTTTTCTGATACTTTTAGTGTCTGTTATTTTGAGTTTAATTGAGACATTAATGACGATTGGTTCGGATTTCGGTGAGTTTAGAAAAATGTTTGGCAAGAAAAAATTAGTGTTTTGGATTATTGTAGATGCAGTTGTTTTCGGAATTGTAGATTATCTGGAAATTGTGCTGGGATGGAGAGTACCGCTGCGAAAAGTTTTTGCTCTTTTGTTCTTTCTTCTTTTTGCGGTTTATTGCTATAAACAATGCAAAGATGCAGAAGAAAAAAGAGATACGATGATACTTTTACTGGTGTCATTTGTCATTATAATTGCAGTTGCGCAGTTGCTATGTGTACTGCTGGAACAATGGTAAAAAATGAGCCATGCCATGTAAAGAGTAACCAAAGCCGACAACTTATTTTTGTGCATTTTTTATAAAGTTGAAAAAATTTGAGGTCCACCGTTACTTTGACCTCCTTTTTACGGATATATAAGTGAAGATATAAGGGAGGGAAAGAGAAAATGAAAAAATTAGTAAGTGTATTAGAAGTGCTGCTGGCGGTTATTTTTATATTGATTTCACTGTTGCTTTTTTTGTTAATAGATCCAACAGGAAGAGATTGGGAGATCAATCTTCATGAAGGATATATCATACAATCATCGAATGCAGAGGAGCAGTCACTGATTCGGTGGACGAAAGAGCGAGAAGAGAAAGATTCTCTGAATCCCGCAGCACTCATTTTAGACGGAACTTTTAAAAAATTTTATGCAGATGATGATTATATTATGATTTTTGAAATGAAGAATAAAACATATTATTGTGTGAACAGAGAAAATGAAGAAATCATATTTAAAAGTCAGGATGAGGATAAAGTAAAAAATTTCTCCCAAAAAGTATTGGGAAAAAGAAATATCGAATGGGAGGAATTGGGATGAAAGAACAGAAAAGAATGATAGATATAACAGCTGTTTGTCTAATACCCATTGTTTGTATTTGGATGAAAAACAGTTATGAACATTATACTGCAAAACAAATTTCAATATTTATTGGAATTATGTTTCTTTTGATCAATGGCTGCCTGTTCCTTAAAGAGAAAAGGAAAAAGGATATGCTGATGAAAGGCACATTCGCAGTAATTTTTTTAGGTGTCGCTATTGGTTACCAATTTGATTCAAAAATGGCAGTGATATATATCGCAGATTATCTATGCTCAGCATTTATTGTTTTTCTTATGAAAAAAGGGTGGGAGTTAAGAAAAGAAAGAGCCAGAGCATTTACAAAAATGTTTTTATGTTTTGGTATTTTCTGTCTTATGTACAGCGGCAGTTCTTATTATCTGTTTGAAAAAAGTATACAGGATTACAACAGTATGTATGAGATGGATTCCATGGATTCTCCAAAAGGAACATATACAGCAATTTCGTATATGTATGACATGAATGAAAAAGAGGAATACATTGTATTTGTTAAAATCAAAGAAAAGAAATCAGAAAAAGAGAAAAACATATATTTGGCAGCGCAGGACAATTTGGATGTGAGAATGGAATGGATATCAGAAGAAGAGATGACAATAAATGGAGATAAATTAAATGTTACAAAAGATGTATTAGATAAAAGAGAATAGCAGGATATATTTAGATCATTGAATTTTAATCTAAGCTGGTTTTGGAGGAGGGAAAGGGAGAAGATATGTACGTTTATCAATTAATGTATAAGAAAGAGAAAAAAGGCTTTGCAAGCCTGATAGGATATTTCAGCAGTTATAAAAAAGCCAGACAAATCATGAAAAAATATAGTTCAGAACTTCCGGGATACAAAGACCATTCTCATGGATTCAAGATTAAGAAAATGGAATTGAACCGGGATAACTATTATTTTTATGATTAACAAAGGAAGTTTTATGCTTTAAAGATCAAAAAAACGCATATGCGAAGGAAGAGATTGCGTTCATATTTGTATTAGATGGTAGAACATATTTTATGAAAGGTTGGAAGGAGCTATATATACAAAATGGATTTTTTGGAACAATATTGCAAGAAATAAAGATTCTCCTTATACCATTATTAATAGTACTGTTATTTAAAGATTTTATTATTAGTATTGTAATGAAAAAAATTACAATTCTGTCATTTCTAAAAAGAGAAGTTAAGACTATTTTAAAAGAAGGAGTAGGATTATTTTTTTGTATTTTAATTTATGAATTATTTGGAAAGTTTATATTGGGCATTTTTGTTTTAATTGGGTATTTAATAATATTATTATTATCATATTTTTATAAAGGATCAGCAGAAGATAAAATAGATGGAATCAATTTAATGATAGTTATATTCGGAGCTTGGATTATGATTATGTACATAATGTAAAATTGCTATTTTTCAAAGAGGTTCCTTTTGAGTTAAAACGATAAACTAAGCATATCGCATAATATGAAAGGAGAATCGAAATGGGACAGTTAGATGAAAAAAAACTGATAAGGCGTTAGATAAAGCAGCGTTAAATCAGCATCAGAAAATATTAGATATAGTAGAAAAAAATTGTGATCAAATGGTATGAATCGTGCCAATAGAAAAAGTTAAAAATGAAGAAGAACGATATGAGGAAGAACAGGACCTGAAAAATTGTTATGTTTTTAAGGATTTAGAACCTTTTTTTCTGGAGAGCAGATTATGCAGAAAGAATGGATCCATCATAAAGAGGAAGAAGAGTAAAAAAGGGTATGTAATGACAGATAATTGGTATTATTATCAATGCAATAAAGAAAGTATAAAAATTTTAAGAAAGTACCCTGACTTGTATAATTTCGCTGATTATTGGTTTGATATTTGTTTTATAAAGAAGGACGAAATCGTACTGGAAACAATCTCACATGAAGAAATGTGTTCTGGATCAGAAGAATTGTTTCAGGAATTGCGATGATGATGTTCCTTTAACTGAAAACCAGGAAAGTGAGGGATAGTTATGAAAAATAATTTGAGAACTAAGAAATTTATAATTGTATTTATTGTTTTAATTGGATGTTTCCTGATAGCGGCAGGAGTGAAAGAAAAGAATCAAAGAAAATATTGGTCGGCAGAAAGCAAAGATGGAAAATGGGGATTATATGCTGTGAAAGATGAGAAAGGATTTTGGGAAGGATTCTTGATTTATTTCGGAAATACGAGCGGTAATATTGGAGAAATAAAGATTTCCGGAACAATCGGGGAAGAGAAAAGAGAAGAAAAGATAAATGCGGAAGAGTACATAGATGACTATAAAAAAATAGTGCCAAAAACAAGTGGGAAAACAAGTTACTACAGTGTTGTGATATGGGGATCAGATACCCCGGATATTATGCTAAAAATATATTACTATGAGCAAGGAGAAAGAAAAGAAACGAAAGTAAAAATGGATGTTAACGCAAGTATTACATTTTCGAAGGAGAAGCAGAATTCTATGCAGCAGCAGGCAGGATGATCCTGCTGAAAAGTGAAAAAACGGAAAATTTTTACTGTGTTGATCCGGATCATAAGACAAAAAAATAAGGTTTGAGACAAAGGATAAGGAGGAATTTTCGGCTTATTTAAAACAGAATTATGACATTGATTCCTATACATGGACGGAAATAAAACAGAATTAGTCAATTCGATAAAAAGGAGAGACATATTATGTATATTTATCGTTTATCTCATGGATATGAGGAAGAGAATATAGAAGAAAGTAAGAGCAGCATTCAGCCTTTTTTCAGAAAGGGCTGGATGCTGAGAAATATAAAAGATCAAAGAAAGTTTCTGTCAGAGGTTTTTGATCAATGGAAAATCAGCAGAGATTTTAACGAATTTCTTGTATTATTAGCACAGACGTGGATAGCGTTGGAAGATATATACATAGAAGACGTGGATAAATATTATAATACAAATTTTTTTGAGAAAAAGTTATTTTTTTATCTCTTAGAGTATGGAGAAGAGACATTGATTCAAAACAAAAAATTCGTTTTATTAGATGGTTATATTCAAGCGATAACAGAATATTTCTTCTGGGGGAATCCGGAACTGAAAATTGAAGCATCAGAAGAAAAAGGGAAAAGATTATTGAAAAGAATACGAAAGGAAAATCCTGGTAATTTTATTGTGGAGTGGTTTTACAGTCTTATATTCGCAGGTCCAGGGGAATATAAAAAATTTTACAAGAAATTCGATGTAGGGAGCAGAATAAATGACGTATTTCCACTAGATACAGAAGTTGATCATTACTTTCGAAAACTAGCTGATTTATCAAGAGGCTGAGTGCAGTTTGTTATTCACAGTTGACATTCGGGAAGGAGTATGATACAAAGAAAAAGAAGAAAACAAAGGATTGAGGTGAAAACATGCGGAAATAAGCTTGCTAAGAAGAGAAAAGGGCACCGTTTTGATACACGGTGACAGTCATTAGCAGGGATATTCCGCAGATTTTCATGATCAGCAAGAATCATAGATATGAGTCAGACAGAGACAGCCGTTGGAAGAGACGGTGTTTTGTGCGATACGCCAAAGGGCGGCTCGCCGTGCTTGCACGAGTGTGCATCCGGCGTATATTCGCCGCCAGGTCTCATAAGTTTTGCATTTTGATGCTGCAGGAATTCCCCTGCAGTATTTTTTTGCGGTAAGCCCGGAAAATATCGGGCAGAAGGAGGTATGAAAATGTCAATGATTCGTGTTGCAAATGTAACCTTTGGATATGATACCAGTTCGGAAAATGTATTTGAGAATATATCATTTCAGGCAGACACCAGATGGAAACTCGGACTGATCGGAAGGAACGGAAAGGGCAAGACGACCCTGCTCCATCTGCTGGAAGGAAAATATCCGTATAAAGGTGAGATTCAGACCAGTATGCCGTTTCAGTATTTTCCCTTTCATGCCGGGAATCAGGAGCAGGACACCATTGATGTACTGGAGGACATGGACCCGCAGTATGAATTCTGGAAAATCCTCCGGGAGATGAATCTGCTGGGAATTCCGGAGGATGTGCTGTTCCGGCCTTATGAGACATTGTCCTACGGAGAACGGACGAAAATCCAGCTGGCTGTTTTGTTCGCCGGAGAAAATTCTTTTCTTCTGCTGGATGAGCCGACCAACCATCTGGATGCGGAAGGAAGGGAGTCAGTTGCCGGGTATCTGTCCGGAAAACAGGGATTTATTCTGGTATCCCATGACCGGGCTTTTCTGGATCAGTGCGTGGATCATATACTGGCCATCAACCGGAACAGCATCCAGCTGCAGAAAGGAAATTTTTCCTCCTGGTATGAGAATAAACAGAGACAGGATCAGTTTGAAGCGGCTCAGAATGCCAGACTGAAAAAAGAAATCCGTCATCTGCAGGAAGCTTCCAGAAGAGCGGGACAGTGGGCGGATAAATCCGAAAGATCCAAGATTGGCCATGATCCGGTCAAACAGAACGACTGGAAAGGAAGACGGCCGTATATCGGGGAAAAGACGAGGAAGATGCAGGCCAGGAAGAAAGATATCCAGCGGAAACAGAACCGGGCGGTAAAAGAAAAATCCGGGCTTTTGAAAGATCTGGAGGAAATACAGTCCCTGAAGCTGCGCACGAAAGAACATGAGAAAAAGCGGCTTGTCCGGTGTGAAAACCTGCAGATTCTGTACGACGGCCGGAAGATTTTCAGCCCTCTGACCTTTGAAGTATCCCAGGGAGAGCGGATAAATTTAAGAGGAAGCAACGGATGCGGCAAATCCAGTCTGATCAAACTGATCCGGGGAGAGGAAATAGAGCATCAGGGCATGATCGAGACTGCGGGGCAGATGGACATTTCTTATGTATCTCAGGATACTTCCATGCTTTGCGGAACCCTGAGAAATTTTGCCCGGGAAAGAGGAGTGGATGAAACTCTCCTGAAAACCATTCTCCGGAAACTGGACTTTTCCAGGGAGACACTGGATCAGGCCATGGAATGTTTCAGTCAGGGGCAGAAGAAAAAAGTGCTGATCGCAGCCAGTCTGTGCGACCGGGCGCATCTGTATCTGTGGGATGAACCCCTCAATTATATTGATATATTTTCCCGGATGCAGCTGGAGGAACTTTTAAAGGAATTTCAGCCGACGATGATATTTGTGGAGCATGACCGGGTGTTTGCGGATCAGATCGCAACCGGGACGGTGGAGATTGCGCGCTGATATGATTGACAGGAAAAGGAGGCTTCTGTAGTATGGTCTTGTAAGAAACAATCAATGTCTGATCGTTGAATACAAAGGAGGGAATCATGAAGACAGAAAGTGTTAACGAAATACAAGGGAAAACATCGGGCATAACCTATGAGAAACTGCCGAAGCGTGCTCTTTCCTGCATGTATGCTTCGGCAGCCGTGGCCGGAATCATCGGCCTGATCATTCTGGGCGCGGTCAATTATTTCTGGATATTTCCGAAAGATATTGCGGCGGGGAAATGGGTTTCCCTGATTCTTGCCCTGCTGATCCTTGCCAATATGGCGGTCAGCCCGTATTTCAGATTTCACAGATACCGTTACAGCATCAATGAAGAGTGTATCGACATTATGGAAGGATATTTATTTGTAGAAAGGAATATCGTGCCCATTGAGCGCCTGCATAAGCTGCAGACAGCCAGAGGACCTCTGGACCAGCTGTTTGGAGTGGCAAAGGTGATCGTGACCACAGGAGGCGGAGATGTGACCATCTCGTTCCTGGAAGAGGAAAAGGCAGAGCAGATTGCGGATGCTTTGAGACGCAGGATCAATGAAATCGTAATAGAACAGAGGGATGCCTATGGAAAAGAATAAAAAATTCAGGAATCACATTTCCATTGTAGCAGAGCAGATTTTCGGCGGCCTGTTTGCTGTGATCGTACTTTTTGCGGTAAATTTTTTTCAGGACGCCGATGACCTTACCCGGGATGACCTGATGGTTGTATCGGACTATGGAATTTTTATCTTTCTTGGTGTCGCTGCTGTTTTTATCATTGTGGCGATTAACCGGCTTCTGGTCTGGGCAAGAACTTATATTTCCATCGAAGAAAATGCCATTGTGATCGAGAAAAATACGGTGAACCGGAAGAAAAATACCATAGGGATTGCCAGCATTTCCAATGTCAATATGGAGCAGAATCTTTTCGAAATGATCATGGGAACCTGCAAGATTAAGATTGATATCAACAGCCGTTCCACAGCGGATGATACGGATGTAAAGATTGTCCTGAAAAAGGCGGACGCCCAGGCGTTTAAAAAGGAAATCATGGAGAAAATGCAGGGCGCGGAAGAAACGAAACCGGAAGATCAGGAAGAAGTGACATTTGATATCCATGCACAACTGGGAGATATCATCCGTCATGGCATTTATTCCATCAATATTTTATCGGTTATTTTGCTGGTGCTTGGAATCATCGGTTCCGGCGTGGCTGCGGTGCGTCTGCTGACCAGGCCGGATGTGATCGGATCCCTGCTGGGCATGGCGGGAGCGGCTGTGGTCGCAGTGTCCATTATAGTTTCCTCTCTGTGGGATACCTTAAAGGATTTTATCCGCTATTATGATTTCCGGGCCGGAAGAAAGGGCGACAGAATCTACATATGCTATGGCCTTTTGAAAACAGTGGAATATACCATCCCGGTGGATAAGATACAGGCTCTTGTGATCCGTCAGTCTCTGGTCGCCAGAATCTTTCACCGCTACAAAGCGGAAATTATCAATATCGGCATGGGAGACGAGGAAGAGGAGAAGAACTCATTCCTTGTTCTCTACGGAACTGAAAAACAGCTGAAAGAGCAGATCAGCCTGCTGCTGCCGGAATTTCTGGATACGGTGGAGCAGAAAGTGGACAGAATGCCAAAGAGTGCCTGGGCGGCGTGGATGGTCCCGTTTCTTATCTACCTTCTGATGGTGTGCGCGGCAGGAGCGGTTGTATCAGGATTCCTGGGAAAATACACGCTTCTGATCTGGGGATGCGCAGCAGGGCTTATTGTTCTGGTTCTGGCGGGAATGGTTCTGAGCTATCTGTCCGACGGCACCGGCATTGGAGAAGATTTCCTGAAAGTCTCCAATGGATTCTTCGGCCGGGAGTATATGGCAGTGCCTTATGAAAAAATCCAGTATGTGGGATGGAAACAGAATTTCATCGCCCGGGGCCTGGGAATCCAGAAAGGGAAGATTCATCTGCTGGCTTCGGGAAGCAATGACGTCCAGGATGTTCCGTACTTTAACCAGGAAGCGGAAGACAAAGTAAGAAATGGAATGCTGCGGTAAGAAAAACAGACGCCGGTGCCCCGGAAGATAAAAATCTGAATTTGTTGACAAACGGCAGAATCTGTGTCATAATATTCTGGAATTTTGAGCTGTGAACATACGTGAGTAAAGGAGATGTAGCGATACAGAGACGGAGTGTCACCGGCTGCAAGCATTCCGCGTGAACCTTCTTGAAATTTCAGTATGGGAGCTTTCCGGCGAAAAGCAGTGTGCGTTAAGCCGGATGCCTGTGTAGCAGAACATTACACAAAACGAGTGCAGAGTAAGAAAGAATACTCTGAAATAGGGTGGTACCGCGATAGATATACATCGTCCCTTGTTTTATGACAAGTGACGGTGTTTTTTATTTTATATCATAGGAAATTTAACAAAAAATCTTATGAAAGCCGCCCTGAAGTAAGAAAGGAGAAATATAAATGAAAGATAAAATCAACAGCATTTTATCAGAAGCGAAAAACAAGATTGCGGAAGCGGCAAACGAAGGCGAGCTGCAGAGCGTAAAGAGCTCATACATCGGAAAACAGGGCTCTTTGAGTCTTTTGATGAAAGAGATGCCGAAGCTGGATGTATCTCTGCGTCCTGAGATGGGAAAACTTTTAAATCAGGCAAAAAAACAGGTAACAGAATTGATCGATGAGAAGAGAGTGGAATTAAAGCTGAAAGCTTCTGAAGTATCTTCTGATTTTGACTGCTCTGTTCCGGGAATCCTTCCATCCGGAGGCGGACTGCATCCGATCACACAGATGTGCTATGACCTCAATGACGCATTCCGTTCCATGGGATTTGAGATATTCGAAGAAGACGAGATCACCAGTGAGCTGTATGCCTTTGATAAACTGAATTTCCCGCCGAATCATCCGGCTCGTGAGAGCATGGATACTTACTGGATCGAAGGACATGACAGCGGCAGCACCAACGAAAAACTGTGCCTGCGTCCTCATCTGACAGGCGGAAGCGTTCGTTATATGCAGACTCATAAACCGCCGTACCGTTTCGTATACCCGGGACGCGTTTACAGAAATGAGACAACAGACGCTCATCATGAGAGAGCATTCTTCCAGTATGAGGCGCTGATCGTGGATAAAGATATTACATTTACATCAGGAAAAGTCATGATCCAGAGCATTTTAAGCAAAGTATTCGGTACGCATGTGCCGGTGCGGATGCGTTCCGGTTTCTTCCCATTTGTAGAGCCTGGATTCGAGATCGATATGCAGTGCCAGGTCTGCGGAGGAAAGGGATGCAGCGTATGTAAACATGTAGGATGGATCGAAGTTATGCCGGGAGGTTCTCCGCATCCGAATGTACTGCGTGCAGCAGGACTGGATCCGGATGAATATACAGGATTTTATGTAAACATCGGACTGGACCGTCTTGTTATGATGCGCTACGGCGTGGACGACGTAAGACTGTTCCACAGCGGCGACTTAAGATTCCTGAAACAGTTTAAATAGATAGTAGGAGAGAAGAAAATGAAATTATCATTATCATGGATAAAAGATTATGTAAAAATTCCGGAAAATATGGATTTGAAAAAACTGGCGTATGATCTGACAATGTCCACAGTGGAAGTAGAGGACGTGGAAGAACTTGCCCGCCGTTTTGATCATATGGTAGTCGGAGTGATCGACCGGATTGAAGCTCATCCAAACGCTGACCGTCTGAAAGTATGTAAAGTAGATATCGGTGACGGCGAGATCAAGGATATCGTCTGCGGCGGCATCAATTTAAGAGAAGGAATGAGGGTTGCAGTATCCTGTCCGGGAGCGGTCGTACGCTGGCATGGAGAAGGAGAACCTGTTGTGATCAAGAATTCCAAACTTCGCGGCGTAGCGTCCTTTGGAATGATCTGTGCTTCCGATGAAATTGGACTGGGAGAATTGTTCCCGGCAGAGCAGGAAGCGGAAATTCTTGATCTGTCTGCTTTTGACGTTCCTGCAGGTACCTCTCTGGCAGATGCCCTGGATATGAACGATATCCTTCTGGAAATCGACAATAAATCAATGACCAACCGTCCGGATCTCTGGGGACATTATGGAATCGCCCGGGAAATCGCGGCTCTTTATGATCTGCCGCTGACAGAGATCGAACCGTTTGAGACGGATGTCACATCTGATTTCAAGGTAGAGATCATGTCTCCGGACCGCTGTCCGAGATATATCGGAGTCGAAATGTCCGGCGTGGGAGTGAAACCGTCTCCATATCAGATGCAGAACAGAATCTGGAAAGTCGGCATGCGTCCGATCAATGCGCTGGTAGATATTACCAACTATGTCATGCTTGCCACCGGAAATCCGACCCATGCATTTGACGCGGACAATATTACAGATCACATTGTCGTAAGGCATGCGGAAGAAGGAGAGAAACTTCTTTTGCTGAATGATCACGAAATCGATCTTTGCGAAGACGATCTGGTCATCACAGATTCTGAAGGTCCGGTAGCCCTGGCAGGCGTTATGGGAGGAGCCAAGGATTCCATTCTTCCGAAAACAGAGCGTGTCATCCTGGAAGTTGCCAACTTTGAGGCGACAGGAATCCGCCGTACCGCTCTTCGTTATGATAACCGTACCGAAGCATCTTCCCGCTATGAAAAAGCAATTGATCCGGAACGATGCGACCAGGCTCTGGCGCTTTCCATGAAATACTTCAAGGAACTGTATCCGGAGTTAAAAGTAACAGGATACTGCGATAATTACGTAAAGAAGCTTGAACCTGCAGAAATTGATGTGGATCTGGTATGGCTGGAGAAGAGACTCGGAAAACATCTGACCAACGATGAAATCCAGGGAAAACTGAATCAGCTCGGATTCGATGTGGAGATTCAGGGCAGCAATATGCATGTGACAGCTCCGACCTGGCGTTCTACCGGTGATATTTCCATCAAAGATGATGTGATGGAGGAAGTAGCCAGAATGTACGGATATGACAATTTCGAGGCGACAGAATTTACAACAACATTTACAGGAGCTATTAATCAGAAGGATAAGAGTCTGATTCGAAATATCAAAGAATATATGGCATTTCGCTGCGGTATGCAGGAAATTTATACCTATCCTTGGATGAACGATACATTTGTTCATGCGGTTCTTCCGAATACGGACGGAATTCTGAAGCTTTCCACGCCTCCGGCGCCGGATCTGAGCTATATCCGCTCATCCCTGCTTCCGAATCTCTGTGAAGCAGTTATGAAAAATGAGCGTTACTTCCATACGTTCTCCATTTTTGAGGAGGCACAGGTATTCTTCGACAGAAATTATACTTCTGTTTATGATGAGTCCGAATCCCTTCCGGAACAGCGCAGACATATCGGAGGCGCTTTTGCAAGCAGCGAGAAGGATATCACTGCACTGTTCAGAGAAGCAAAAGGCGTTCTGGAAAATATGCCGCGCTATACTCATATGGAAGCTTATGAGTTCAGAAAAGAAGAGAAACCGGTATGGGCCGATAACGTGGTATGGCTGAATATTTATCTGAACGATGAAAAAATCGGCGATATGGGACTGCTGGCCAAGAAAGCTTCCATGGAATGCGGAATCAAAAATCTTTCCGTTATGTTATTTGAACTGGATGGAACGAAGCTGAAACCATTAAAATCCAGAACAAATCATTTCGAACATCTTGCAGAGTATCCGGAAACAGATTATGATATTTCCATGCTGTTTGATGTGGATGCCATGTGGAAAGACATGTATGATGTGATCATGGGCAAAAAGAAAGCGAGCGCAATGCTCAAAGACGCTGCATTTGTGGATGAATACAGAGGAAAACAGATTCCGAAAGGCAAGAAGTCTGTAACGATTCGTCTGACCATCGGATCTGATGAGAAGACTCTCACATCTCAGGAAATTGAAAACGCAGCAAATAAAGTCATGAAGAAACTGACAAAACAGATGGGAGCAGAACTCAGAACACAATAAATCATAATGAGGACAGCCCTTGTATGAAAAAAGACATGCAGGGGCTGCTTTTTGGAATTTAGTAAAGGTAGCAAGTGAAATGAAAACAAGTGATTTTTATTATGATCTTCCGGAAGAACTGATCGCGCAGGATCCGCTGGAAGATCGTTCAAGTTCAAGGCTTTTAACGCTGGATAAAGAAACCGGCGAGATCTGCCATGATGTTTTTAGAAACATTAAAAATTATTTAAAGCCGGGAGACTGTCTGGTATTAAATAATACGAAGGTCATACCGGCAAGGCTGATCGGAGCGAAGGAAGAGACCGGAGGCAAAGTCGAGGTCCTGCTGCTTAAGAGAAAGCAGGATAATGTGTGGGAAACCCTGGTAAAACCGGGCAAAAAGGCGAGACCGGGAGCAAGAATTTCCTTCGGAGACGGAATGCTGACAGGAGAAGTCCTGGAAGTGGTCGATGAGGGGAACCGCCTGATCCGCTTTGAATATGAAGGAATTTTCGAGGAGGTGCTGGATCAGCTGGGACAGATGCCTCTGCCGCCTTACATTACCCATCAGCTGAAAGATAAGAACCGTTATCAGACGGTTTACGCGAAATACGACGGGTCCGCAGCCGCTCCTACAGCGGGGCTCCATTTCACAGAAGAACTGCTGCAGCAGATTCGTGAAATGGGAGTTAAGATTGCCTGGGTGACCCTTCATGTAGGACTGGGAACTTTCCGTCCGGTGAAAGTAGAGGACGTTCAGGAACACCATATGCATTCTGAATTTTACCGGATCGAAGAAGAGGACGCCCGCCTGATCAATGAGACGAGAGCAGCCGGCGGAAGAATCATTTCCGTTGGAACAACCAGTACAAGAACCTTGGAATCCGTAGCGGACGAGGATGGAACCGTCCGGGCAAAAAGCGGATGGACCGATATTTTCATCTATCCGGGTTATCAGTTTAAAGTCATCGATGGGCTGATCACAAACTTCCATCTGCCGGAATCTACTCTGCTGATGCTGGTTTCCGCTCTGGCAGGAAGAGAAAATATTCTGCACGCCTATGAAGTGGCAGTCAAAGAGAGATATCGTTTCTTCTCTTTTGGAGATGCGATGTTCATTCATTAAAATCGTTTATGGAAATCCTGGAACGGGTGTGGAAACACCCGTTCTTTCTTTATTGCATAGGGAACTGCGTTCCTATGCAATAAAAAACGCTCCGCGAGGATCGCACTGCGGCGGAACGGAAACTGCCGCTCATGCGCCCGCCGCAGGCGGAGAATCCTGCAAAGCAGGATTCTTTCTTAATTTCACAGGAAACAGCGTTCCTGTCCGGAAAGCCTGATTTTTTATGCAATAAAAAATCAAAATGTGATATGATAAGAAAAGATTAAGAAAGATATTGAAATTTTAAACGAATAGTACAAAGAGGAGGAACCTATGAAACTTGCGTTTATCGGTACAGGAAAAATTATCGGGGATGCGCTGTTTGCCGTGGAACCTGTGGAAACCATTGAAAGGACTGCGATCTTTGCCAGACCTCACAGCAGAAAGAAAGCAGAAGACCTGGCGGCTCAGTATCAGATTCCGGAGATTTATACGGATTATGGACAGCTGCTGGAAGAGACGGCGGCGGACACCGTATATATCGGGCTGATTAACAGCGCCCACTATCCATATGCGAAGGAAGCACTTCTCCACGGGAAAAATGTAATCCTGGAGAAACCGTTTACCGGATTTTATGAGGAAGCAAAAGAGCTGCAGCAGATTGCGGAAGAAAAGAAATTATTTATTTTTGAAGCGATCACGATTCTTCACAATGAAGTGTTTGATGAAATGAAGAAAAATCTGAGGAAACTGGGAACACTCCGGATGGCTTTGTGCAATTATTCTCAGTATTCCAGCCGGTATGACGCTTACCTGGAGGGAGATATCGCTCATTCTTTTGACCCGGAATATTATGGCGGAGCGCTGTATGATATTAATGTTTATAACATCCATTACTGTGTGGGCCTGTTTGGAAAGCCGCTGGATGTGGAATATTATCCGAATATAGGGCCAAATGGAGTAGATGTGTCCGGAACTCTGGTGATGCGTTATGATGGGTTCAGCGCTGTCTGTACAGGGACCAAAGACTCTGACAGCCCGGGCTTTATTTCCGTTCAGGGGGAGAAAGGCTGGATGAAGATCGACAGCAAGCCAAATATTGCGGATGCACTGACGACCACATATGCCGATGAAAATGTAAAAGAGAAAGTAAGGGACGCGGCAGGCGCCATGGTCCGGGCAACGATCACGGAAAATTATAAGGCTCCTGAAAAACATCATCGGATGACCCAGGAATTCATTGATTTTGCCAGAGTGATTGATGAGAAAGATTATGAGACGGCTCATGAATTCCTGACGGAGACGGTGACAGTGGTCGGCGTACTGGAGAAAGCGCGTACAAAAGCAGGGATCAAATTTTAATGGAGCACGAGGAACATAACATATGAAAGTAATTGTTGTAGGCGGCGGCGCCGCTGGAATGATGGCAGCCTTTTGGGCGGCGAAAGAAGGAGATGATGTTATCCTTCTGGAGCAGAATGAAAAACTTGGGAAGAAGCTTTTTATCACAGGAAAAGGAAGATGCAATGTAACCAATGCCTGCGGGATTGAGGAACTGCTGGACCATGTAGTTACAAATAAGGAATTTTTGTACAGCGGGTTTTACAGTTTTTCCAACGAAATGGTCATCGAACTGCTGGAGAAGCTGGGATGTCCGATGAAAATAGAAAGAGGAAACCGGGTATTTCCGTTATCCGACCATTCTTCTGATGTGATCCGTGCCCTGGAACAGGGATTAAGGCAGAACGGAGTGGAGATCCGCCTGAATACGAAAGTAAAAAATATATTAAAGGACAACGGCTGCGCGGCAGGAGTCAGACTGGCAGGCGGGGATACTGTAAAAGCAGATAAAGTGATCGTAGCTACAGGAGGCATGTCCTATCCATCCACCGGATCTACGGGAGACGGATACCGGTTTGCCAGAGAAAACGGACATCATATAACGGAGCTTGTGCCGGCCCTGGTTCCCCTTCAGACAGCCGGAGATATCTGCTCCAGACTGCAGGGGCTTTCCCTTCGAAATATAAAAGCAGTGCTTACAGCAGACGGAAAAAAAGTCTATGATGAATTTGGAGAAATGCTGTTTACTCATTTTGGAGTCAGCGGCCCGGTTATATTAAGCGCCAGCAGTCATTTAAAACAGTACAGGGGGAAAAAACTGGAGCTCCACATTGACTGGAAACCGGCGCTTTCTGATGAGCAGCTGGATCATAGAATTTTAAGGGATTTTCAGAAAGTCATGAATAAAGAATTTAAAAATTCTCTGGATCATCTTTTGCCAAAAAAGGCGATTCCTGTTATGATTGAACTGTCCGGGATACCCGGTCATAAAAAGGTCAATGAGATCACAAAGGAGGAAAGGAGAAGACTCCTCAGTCTCATGAAGGATTTTACATTGACGGTCACAGGAGCAAGAGGATTTAAGGAAGCGATTATTACTCAGGGCGGGATTGACGTCAAGGAAATTGATCCCGGAACCATGGAGTCTAAAAAAATAAAAGGATTATATTTTGCAGGAGAAGTCCTGGATCTGGATGCAGTCACAGGAGGATTTAATCTTCAGATTGCCTGGTCTACAGGATATCTTGCAGGATCCAATTACTAGGAGGAAGAATTATGTACAGTATTGCAATTGACGGGCCTGCAGGAGCGGGAAAGAGTACGATTGCCAAAACGATTGCGAAGAAACTGGAATTTATTTATGTGGATACCGGAGCCATGTATCGGGCAATGGCCCTCTATTTTATCCGCAACGGTATTGATCCATCGGACGAAAATGCCATAAACGCGGCATGTGCAGATGTTCATGTGGGGATTGCTTACGAGAACGGTGCTCAGCAGGTTCTGTTAAACGGAGAGAATGTGACCGGGCTGATCCGCACGGAAGAAGTAGGGAATATGGCTTCTAAGACGTCAGCTTATCCTACGGTCAGGGCTACTCTTCTGGATCTTCAGAGAGATCTTGCGAAAAAAGCGGATATCCTGATGGATGGAAGAGATATCGGAACCAATGTGCTTCCAGACGCAGATCTTAAAATTTACCTGACAGCATCTTCTGAAATCCGCGCCAGACGCCGCTATGATGAATTGATTGAAAAAGGAGAAAAGGCAGATCTGGCTCAGATTGAGAAGGATATTATTATCCGGGACAAACAGGATATGGAAAGAAAGATTGCCCCGCTCAAGAAAGCAGAGGACGCGGTGCTGGTAGATTCTTCTGATATGACGATCGAGGAAGTTGTGGAATGTATTCTGGAAGAGTTTGAAAAAGTGAAATAACGGAGGAAGAATGGAAGTTATATTAGCAAAAACTGCCGGGTTTTGTTTCGGGGTGAAACGCGCGGTAGACACTGTCTATGAACAGGCAGGGAAACAGCATGTGTACACGTATGGGCCGATCATACACAATGAACAGGTGGTGTCAGACTTAAAAAAGAGGGGAGTCCGGGTTCTTCATTCGAAAGGAGAACTGGAAGAGCTGAAAGAAGGGACGGTAATCATACGTTCCCATGGCGTTCCAAAAGAAATTTATGATATCATCACATCAAAAGGTCTGGAACTTGTAGATGCGACCTGCCCGTTTGTGCGAAAGATTCACCGGATCGTGCAGAAAGCAGGAAAAGAAGGAAAACAGATCATCATAACCGGCAGTGCGGAACATCCGGAAGTTGAGGGAATCAGAGGATGGTGCAGCGGAAAAGTTACGATCATTTCAGAGGCGTCTCAGCTGGATGAAATTGACTGGAAACAGCCGGCCTGTCTGGTCTCCCAGACGACATTTAATTACAAGAAATTTCAAGATATAGTTGAAATTATCGAGAAAAAGGGTTATGATATAGAAGTATGTAATACAATATGTAATGCCACAGAAGAGCGTCAGCTGGAAGCAAGATCTATAGCGAAGAATGTGGACGCTATGATTGTCATTGGAGACAGACATAGCTCGAACAGCCAGAAGTTATTTGAAATCAGCAGCAAAGAGTGCCCGAGCACTTTTTTCATACAGACACTGGAGGAGCTGGATTTGAGGCTTTTTGAATCGACTGGTAAGGTAGGTATTACAGCGGGGGCCTCAACCCCACAGAAAATTATCAAGGAGGTTCATGCTAGCATGACAGAAAAGAGTTTTGAACAATTATTAGAGGAAAGTTTAGTCACGATTCATAATGGAGAAGTAGTTGAAGGGACTGTTATCGATGTTAAACCGGATGAGATCATCCTGAATATCGGATACAAAGCAGACGGTATCCTAACAAGAAATGAATACTCTAATGATTCCGCCAACTTGGATTTGACAACAGTTGCAAAAGTTGGTGATACAATGGAGACAAAAGTCCTGAAAGTAAATGATGGAGAAGGACAGGTACTCCTCACTTATAAGAGACTAGCAGCTGAAAAAGGCAATAAGCGTCTTGAGGAAGCTTATGAGAATAAAGAAGTACTGAAAGCGCCGGTAGCACAGGTATTAGACGGCGGACTGAGCGTTCTGATCGATGAGGCGCGTGTATTCATTCCTGCAAGCCTGGTTTCTGATTCTTATGAAAGAGATCTTAAGAAATATGAGGGACAGGAGATTGAGTTTGTGATCAGTGAGTTTAATCCTCGCAAGAGAAGAGTAATCGGTGACCGCAAACAGCTTCTGGTAGCCGCTAAGAAAGAAAAACAGAAAGAATTATTCGAAAGAATCGAAGTCGGCATGAAGATTGACGGAGTCGTTAAGAATGTGACAGATTTCGGTGCATTTATTGATTTAGGAGGAGCAGACGGACTGCTTCATATTTCCGAGATGTCCTGGGGACGTGTTGAGAATCCTAAGAAAGTATTCAATATTGGAGATAAAGTAACTGTACTGATCAAGGATATCCAGGGTGAGAAGATTGCTCTGAGCCTGAAATTCCCAGAAGAGAATCCATGGCTGACAGCAGAAGAGAAGTACAAAGTTGGTAATAATGTAACAGGCCGTGTTGCACGTATGACAGATTTCGGTGCGTTTATTGAACTGGAATCCGGAATTGATGCCCTTTTACATGTTTCTCAGATTGCCAGAGAGCACATCGAGAAGCCGTCAGATGTACTGAATATCGGACAGGAGATCACAGCAAAGGTAGTTGACTTCAAGAAAGATGAAAAGAAGATCAGCCTGAGCATGAAAGCGCTTCTGAATGAAGAAGAAAAATCAGAAGAATAAGAAAAAAATCAGAAAGGGGATTTCCGAGAGGAGACCCTTTCTTTTTTTGCACGATTAGCCGGGAAAGATTTTTCCTTGCCTGATCTATTGTAAAAAACAGCGTTTTGCGATATAATGTTCTTTAAAAATACAATTTTGTATGAAATTATGAAAAGGAGAAAACCATGGAAATAAAGAAATTTAAAAAAGTTTTGGTTGCCAATCGAGGCGAGATTGCGATCAGAGTTTTCCGTGCATTAAGTGAGCTTGGGATTACTACGGTAGGCGTTTTCTCAAAAGAGGATCGTTATGCTCTGTTTCGTTCCAAAGCAGACGAATCCTATCAGCTGAATCCGGATAAAGGACCGATTGACGCGTATTTAGATATCAATACCATTATCCGAATTGCAAAAGAGAAAAACGTAGACGCGATTCATCCTGGCTACGGATTCCTTTCAGAGAATCCAGAGTTTGTAGATGCCTGTGAAAAGAATGGAATTACTTTTATCGGTCCTTCTTCTGATCTGATGAGAAAGATGGGAGATAAGATTTCTTCTAAGCAGATGGCAATCGAAGCAGATGTGCCAATTATCCCAGGCGTCGATCATGCAGTGCATGAACTGGATGAAGTACTTAAAATTGCAGATCATGTAGGATATCCGGTTATGCTGAAAGCTTCCAATGGAGGCGGCGGACGCGGAATGCGTATTGTAAATTCTGCTGAGGAGATGCCGAAAGAATACGCAGAGGCAAGAGATGAGTCCAAGAAAGCTTTTGGAGATGACCAGATTTTCGTTGAAAAATATTTAAAGAGCCCGAAACACATTGAAGTACAGATCCTCGGAGACGAATATGGACATGTGGTCCATCTTTTTGACCGTGACTGTTCTGTACAGAGACGGCATCAGAAAGTAGTAGAGTATGCACCTGCATTCAGTGTGCCGGATGAAGTGCGTCAGCAGATTTTTGACTGTTCCATTCGTCTGGCAAAGCATGTTGGATATAAGAATGCCGGAACTCTGGAATTTCTGGTAGATGCAGATAATAATGCTTACTTTATTGAGATGAATCCAAGAATTCAGGTAGAGCATACGATTACTGAGATGGTAACAGGAATTGATATTGTACAGGCTCAGATCCTGATTGCCGAAGGATATCCGCTGGATTCTGAGGAAATCGGAATTCCGTCTCAGGAATCTGTTGAGTGCAACGGATATTCTATCCAGACACGTATTACAACAGAAGATCCTTTAAATAATTTCCTTCCGGATACCGGAAAAATTACGGTATATCGTTCCGGAGCAGGAAATGGAATTCGTCTGGACGGAGGAAATGCTTACGCAGGAGCAGAGATCACACCATATTATGACAGTCTGCTTGTAAAGGCAATATCCCATGACAGGACATTCAAGAGAGCCGTGGATAAATCCATCCGTGTGTTAAAGGAAACAAGAATCCGAGGAGTAAAGACTAATATCCCGTTCCTGATCAATGTGCTGAATCATGAGACATTCCGTTCCGGAAACTGTTATACAACATTTATTGAGGATACTCCGGAACTGTTCCTTCTCCCGGAAAGCCAGGATCGTGCTACAAAGATTCTGGAATTCCTGGGACAGAAGATGGTAAACGAACAGCACGCAGAAGAAAAGCCATATTTTGAAAATATGGTTCCTCCAAAGTTTGACCGGGAACGTCCGGTATATGGAGCGAGAGATGAATTCCGGAAACTTGGAGCGGAGGGATTCACTCAAAAGATTTTAGGTGAAAAGAAATTATATATCACAGATACAACGATGAGAGATGCTCAGCAGTCTCTGATGGCAACCCGTATGCGTACAAAAGATCTGGTTGGAGCATCCGATGCGACTAACGCATTTATGCAGGAAGCATTTTCTGTGGAAGCATGGGGCGGAGCCACCTATGATACGGCTTACCGTTTTCTGAAAGAATCTCCGTGGAAGAGACTGGAATTGTTAAGAAAGCATATGCCAAATACTTTGATCCAGATGCTGCTGCGCGCGTCTAATGCAGTTGGCTACAGCAACTATCCGGATAATGTAGTCCGTACGTTCATTGAAGAGGCAGCCAAGAGAGGTGTGGATGTTTTCCGTATTTTTGACAGTCTGAACTGGGTGGAAAATATGAAGATGCCGATCGAAACTGCATTGAAGACCGGAAAGATTGTTGAAGGAACCATCTGTTATACCGGGGACATTACGGATCCAAATGAGACAAAATATACATTGGATTATTATGTAAAGAAGGCAAAAGAACTGGAAAGCCTTGGCGTTCATATTTTTACGATCAAAGATATGGCAGGTCTTGTAAAACCGTATGCCGCCAAGAAACTGATTTCCGCGCTGAAAGAAGAATTGAAGATTCCGGTAAATTTACATACCCATGATTCTACGGGTAACGGAGTCAGCACGCTGCTGATGGCAGCAGAAGCCGGAGTCGATATCGTAGACTGTGCCATTGGATCTATGAGTTCCATGACAAGTAATCCGTGTATGAATTCTCTTGTAGAAGCTCTGCGCGGAACAGAAAGAGATACAAAATTAAATCCGGATGAACTGACAGAATTAAGTCATTATTACGAAAGAATCCGTCCGGTTTACAAACAGTTTGAGAGTGGAATGGATGCTCCGAATACAGAAATTTATAAATACGAGATTCCGGGCGGTCAGTATTCCAACCTTCTGGCCCAGGTGAAAGAGATGGGAGCGGCAGAGGATTTCGAAGAAATCAAAGGTCTCTATAAAGATGCAAACCAGCTGCTTGGAAATATTGTAAAAGTAACGCCGTCCTCCAAGGTAGTCGGAGACTTTGCGATTTTCATGTTCAAGAATGGTCTGACAAAAGACAATATTCTGACAGCAGGAAAAGATTTATCTTATCCGGATTCTGTTGTAGAATATTTCCAGGGAATGATCGGACAGCCAGAGGGAGGATTCCCGGAAGAGCTGCAGAAAATCGTTCTTAAGGGCAAGAAGCCGATCACAGTGCGTCCTGGAAGTCTGCTTCCGGATGAGGACTTTGATTATATCAAAAATGGATTAAAGGAAAACTTCTATACTGAAAATATGGAAGACCCTGAAGTTCTTCAGCAGAAAGCATTGAGCTATGCTCTGTATCCAAAAGTATACGAAGATTACTGCAGACATTTTGAGGCGTATAATGATGTAACCGGACTGGAAAGTCATGTATATTTCTATGGTTTAAGAAAAGGTGAGGAGACAGTGCTTCGCCTGGATGAAGGAAAATATCTGATCATCAAATTCATGGATATGTCAGAGCCGGACGAAGACGGATACCGCCTGCTTGACTTTGAAGTAAATGGATCCATTCGTGAGGTTCGGGTTCTGGATAAGAATCTGGAGGTAAAAGCAGATGGAAGGGTTAAGGCAGACAAGTCAAACCCTGCGCATCTTGGTTCTACGATTCCTGGAACTGTAGGAAAAGTCCTTGTAAAAGAGGGCGATGAAGTAACTGTCAACATGCCGCTGATGACAGTAGAGGCAATGAAGATGGAGACGACTGTGGTTTCCAAGGTAGAAGGAAAAGTCGATAAGATCTATGTAAAAGAAGGCGAACAGGTTAACCAGGAAGATCTTTTGATTTCCTTTGAGATTGCAGAATAAAAACAGAAAAATATGGAATTCTAAAAGAAGGAAGTGTATGCTTCCTTCTTTTTTATATGTGGACAAATACAGTTGACGGAAAGGCAGGATAGATATGAGAGAAGAGCAAAGAGATGAAATGAAAGAAACCGGTGGTCTGGATCTGGATGGAATCCATATAATGACGATCATTGGAGAAATTGAGGGTCATCAAAATGCGGCTCAGGGGACAAAGACAACGAAGTATGAGCATATGATACCGGATCTTGCCAGAGTGGAACAAGATGACCGGATCAGAGGGGTGCTGATTCTAATTAATACGATCGGAGGAGATGTGGAATGCGGCCTGGCTCTGGCGGAGCTGATTGCTTCTTTAAGCAAGCCGACAGTTTCTCTTGTTCTGGGAGGCAGTCATTCCATTGGAGTGCCGCTTGCTGTGTCTGCGGACTATTCCTTTATTGTAAAAAGCGCGACTATGATGATTCATCCGGTCAGGACCGGAGGTACTTTTATCGGAGTCATACAAAGCTATCGGAACATTGAAAAAATACAGGACCGGATTACCAGATTTATCAGCGATCATTCCCATATGAAACAGAAGGAGATTGAGCGGCTGATGCTCGCGGTGGGCGAACAGGTAAAAGATGTGGGGACGGTTTTGTCGGGAGAGGAAGCCGTTGAGAAAGGACTGATCGATCATCTGGGAGGCATGAAAGAAGCCTTTGCCAAGCTGGGTGAACTTTGTGATACTGCATCTGAATGTACAAAATAATGTACAATAAATTATGCAGAAAAGATAAAAAATCCTTTCATTTTTATAATGCATAGTGTAAAATAGAAAAAAGGATTGTTTTTTATTTAACAAACAGGTAAGGAGGATGCAGATGAGAGGAATTGAAACCCCTGTCCGTGAGATACGGAGACGCGTATTTAAGGAAATTGCAAAGTTCGCATATGAACAAAAAGATCTTAGCAAGATTGAGGATTTGCCATATGAGATTGTTCCTGGAGAGATTGCGCGGTATCGCGACAGCATTTACAGGGAGAGGGCGGTTGTAGGAGAAAGGCTCCGCCTTGCCATGGGAATGTCACTGAGACCGGCAGACAAGCCGGCAAGAATTACAAAAGGAATCGATGAGAGCAATATTGCGGAAAAATATTATGAGCCGCCGCTTCTTCAGGTTATTCCGTCTGCCTGCAATGCGTGCAAGGACAAAGCTTATATTGTAGGAGAACAGTGCCAGGGATGTATGGCTCACCCTTGTATGGAAGTCTGTCCGAAAGATGCCATCAGCTTTGTAGACGGATATTCTCACATTGATCAGGATAAATGTATCAAATGCGGTCAATGCAGCAAAGTCTGCCCATATGGAGCGATTTATGAGAGAAGAAGACCATGTGAGATCGCCTGTGGCGTAGGAGCGATCGGAACGGACTATGCAGGACGCGCGCAGATCGATCCTGAGAAATGTGTTTCCTGTGGTATGTGCATGGTCAGCTGTCCGTTTGGAGCAATTGCGGACAAGTCACAGATTTATCAGCTGATTAAGGCAATGAATGAAGGAAATGAAGTAATTGCTATTCTGGCGCCTGCTTTTGTGGGACAGTTCGGTCCGAAAGCAACGCCGAATAAGATCAAAGCCGCTCTGCTGGACATTGGATTTTCTGATGTTTGGGAAGTTGCGGTAGGTGCTGATGCTGGTGCGCTGGAAGAGGCAGAACATTATGCTCATGGAGTTGCAACAGGAGAAGTACCGTTTCTTCTGACTTCCTGCTGTCCGTCCTGGGCAATGCTTGGAAAGAAGTATTTCCCTGAAGTGATCGATCAGATTTCCAATGCTCTGACACCTATGGTTGCCACGGCAAGAGCAGCGAGAGAGACGAATCAGAACGCGAAGATCGTTTTCGTAGGGCCGTGTGTTGCGAAGAAGCTGGAAGCTTCCCGTAAGTCTGTTCGAAGCGAAGTGGATTTTGTTATCACTTTTGAAGAACTGGCGGCGATGTTTGAGGCAAAAGAAATCGATTTCAATACTTACGATAAGGAAGTGGAATTGAATGATGCCTTTGGAGCAGGAAGAGGATATGCGGTCGCAAGTGGTGTTGCCAGCGCAATCGAGGCCTGTGTAAAAGAATATTATCCAGGTACGGATATTAAGATCGATCATGTGGAAGGTCTGGCTGAATGCCGCAAGATGCTGCTTCAGGCAAAGGCAGGCAAGAAGAACGGATACCTGATCGAAGGCATGGGATGTCCGGGAGGCTGTGTTGCCGGTGCCGGAACGAATATTCCTGTAAATAAAGCCAATGTTCAGGTTAAGAAGTTTGTAAAAGAAGCAGAGGCCTTTGTTCCGCCGGAGACAGCAAAATATTAGGATCAGACGGAGCAGAGAATATACAAAAGAGAAGAAGGGAACAGTCTTGCGGGACTGTTCCTATTTTCGTCTGGAATTTTTGGAGGAAAGATATAAAATCAGGACAGAAAACGGATATGGAACTATGACTTGCGTATTTGCGTATTTAATTGTACAATGAATAAATAATAAGAAAGGTAATAATTTCTATGGCAGCAAAGAAAACAGGAAGAAGGAAGACGTCCGGGAGAAGACGGAAGAAAAAGAAAGATTTTGAACCCTTTTACAAAGAGATTGCGGTTCTGATTGTCTTTGCACTTTTTCTTTTTTTATTTTTCAGTAATTTCGGATGGTGTGGTTATCTTGGTGACAGCATCAGTTCTTTTTTGTTTGGTGTTTTTGGCGGAACCTATTATATCATGCCGGTTGCGGGACTCCTGCTGTCCCTGCTGCTGATTTCTAATGATTACAGCAGTCTGGCGGTAAAAAAGACTTTTTTCTCGCTGCTGCTTTTATGTATGATTTCTGCTATCCTGCAGATGTTTATAGACATCAGGGCAGAGGATCTGAATGAAGCTTTTTATTTCAGCAGTAATCAGCATTTGGGCGGCGGCGCAGTCGGAGGCTGGATTTGTTCTCTTTTATATCAGGAAATCGGACTTGGGGGAACGATCGTGATTGTATTCTTTCTCTCATTGATTTCGGTGATTCTGATCACAGAGCGGTCATTTCTTTCATTTTTAAGAAAAGTGACAGCACCGTTTATGAAAAAAGGAAAAAAGAAAAAAAGAAAAAGAGCACAGGGGACGAGAACAAAAGCCAGGGATTTCGGAAAGGTACAGCCAAAAAAATGGCTGCATAAAATACCTGATCTGAAAATCGGCCGTCCAAAGCCGGAAGAAGCCAGCGCAGAAGTGCCTCAGACGGAAAAAAGCGGGAATACAGCAGTATTTGATTTTCCTCTGACAGAGGAGGAATTAAAGGAAAATACAGAATCGGCAGCAGTTCTGGAAGAAACCGAACCGGAAGTGATTCTGGAACCGGAACCAGTCAGAGAAGTCAGGGAGAAAAAATCAAAGAAATCTGAAGAGCCTGCAGAAGTGGAGATTCTTCCGGCAGCCAGAGAGGATGGAAGTTATGTCTTTCCTCCGATCACACTGCTTCAGCGGGGAAATTCCGGACAAACCATCAGCAGGACTGAGATGCAGAAAACGGCAAACAAACTGCAGCAGACACTGGAGAACTTTGGAGTACATGTAAAAATTGACAAATACAGCTGTGGGCCATCGGTCACAAGATTCGAACTCCATCCGGAACAGGGAGTGAAAGTCAGCAAGATCGTAGGACTGGCGGATGATATTAAGCTGAATCTGGCAGCGGCAGACATCAGGATTGAGGCGCCGATTCCGGGGAAGGCGGCTATCGGAATTGAGGTTCCGAATAAAACCAATCAGATGGTTATGTTCCGGGAGCTGGCAGAAAGCAGAAAATTTAAAGAATTTGATTCAAAGATCACGTTTGCGGTAGGAAAGGATCTGTCTGGAGACATTGTAGTCTCGGATATTGCCAAAATGCCGCATCTGCTGATCGCAGGAGCGACCGGATCCGGAAAATCCGTATGTATCAATACGCTGATCATGAGTATTTTATACAAAGCCAGGCCGGATGAGGTGAAGCTGATCATGATTGACCCGAAAGTTGTGGAATTAAGCGCATATCAGGGAATTCCGCATCTTCTTATTCCGGTGGTTACGGATCCGAAACAGGCGTCCAGCGCTTTGAACTGGGCCGTTATGGAGATGGGAGAGCGCTATAAAAAATTTGCGGAAGTCAATGTAAGAAACCTGAAAGGATATAATGAAAAAGCAGCAAAAGCTCAAAAAGACAAAACGGCGGGAGATGATTTCCAGCCTCTGCCGCAGATTGTCATCATCATAGATGAGCTGGCGGATCTTATGATGGTTGCGCCGGGAGAAGTAGAAGACGCGATCGTGAGACTTTCTCAGCTTGCCAGAGCAGCGGGAATTCATCTGATCATCGCTACACAGAGACCGTCTGTGAATGTCATTACCGGTCTGATCAAGGCAAATGTACCGTCAAGGATTGCTTTTTCTGTTTCATCGGGAGTCGATTCCAGAACGATCATTGATATGAATGGAGCCGAGAAACTGTTAGGAAAAGGAGATATGCTTTTTTATCCGTCAGGATATCAGAAACCGATTCGAGTGCAGGGGGCGTTCATAAGCGATGAAGAGGTTGCCAAAGTCGTTGAATTTCTGAAGAGTCAGAATGCAGAGCAGGAGGATGCTTACGGTTCTGAAATTCAGGAAAAGATCCAGACGGCCGCAGTTAAGGCTGCGACTTCGGAAGAGCGGGATGAATATTTTGAGAAAGCCGCCATGTTTATCATTGATAAGGATAAGGCGTCGATCGGGAGTCTCCAGAGAGCTTTTAAAATAGGGTTCAATCGGGCTTCCAGGCTTATGGATCAGCTTTGTGAGGCAGGAATTGTCAGCGAAGGAGAAGGCACCAAGTCACGCAGGGTCCTCATGAGCCAGGAAGAATTTGAACAATATAAAGAAGAATATTTGTAAACAAAAGAACCATGAATATACTGTAAAGAAAGGATGACATTATGAAAACAGATATTGAAATCGCACAGGAAGCAGAATTAAAGCCAATCAAAGAAGTGGCAGCCAGCATCGGAATCAAAGAGGATGATCTGGAACTGTACGGAAAATATAAGGCGAAATTTGAATCCGGCTTTATGGATGAAGTAAAGAACAATAAAGATGGGAAATTAGTTCTGGTAACAGCCATCAACCCGACACCGGCTGGAGAAGGAAAAACAACGACCAGTGTGGGACTTGCCCAGGCATTGAACAAACTTGGAAAGAAGACGATCTGCGCTCTGAGAGAGCCGTCCCTTGGACCGTGTTTTGGAATCAAAGGCGGAGCCGCAGGAGGAGGATACGCACAGGTTGTTCCGATGGAAGATCTGAATCTTCATTTTACAGGTGATTTCCATGCGATTACATCTGCGAACAATCTTCTGGCAGCAATGCTTGATAATCATATCCAGCAGGGAAATCAGTTAAGGATTGATACAAGAGATATCGTCTGGAAGAGATGTCTTGATATGAATGACCGTGCCCTCAGAAATATTGTAGTAGGGCTGGGACGCAAAGTGGACGGAGTTGTAAGAGAGGATCACTTCGTTATCACAGTGGCATCTGAAATTATGGCAATCCTCTGCCTTGCCAATGATATGAAAGATCTGAAAGAACGTCTTGGAAAGATCATTGTTGCTTACAACATGGACCGCGAGCCGGTAACAGCAAAAGACCTGAATGCGGTAGGAGCCATGGCAGCCTTATTGAAAGATGCCCTGAAACCAAACATGATCCAGACTCTGGAACATACTCCTGCATTTGTGCATGGAGGACCGTTCGCTAACATCGCTCATGGATGCAACAGTGTGCAGGCAACGAAACTGGCGCTGAAATTATCTGATATCACTATCACAGAGGCAGGATTTGGAGCAGACCTTGGAGCAGAGAAATTCATGGATATCAAATGTCCGATGGCAGGACTCAGCCCGGATGCAGTTGTCCTTGTAGCTACTGTACGTGCGTTAAAATATAACGGAGGAGTGCCGAAAGACAAACTGGCAGAAGAAAATCTGGATGCTCTGAGCAAAGGCATCGTAAACCTGGAAAAACACATTGAAAATCTGAAACTCTTCGGAGTTCCGGTAGTTGTAACACTGAATCAGTTTGTGACAGATACCGACGCTGAGCTGGAATTTATCAGGAAATTCTGTGAAGAAAGAGACTGTGAATTTGCTCTTTCCCAGGTATGGGAAAAAGGAGGAGACGGAGGAATTGAGCTTGGAGAAGCAGTGATCCGCACTTTGGAAACGAAAGAAAGCCACTATCATCAGCTGTATTCTTACGATGCGTCTATTGATGAAAAAATTGAGACCATTGCCAAAAAGATTTACGGTGCGGATGGAGTCAGCTATTCTCCGGCAGCTGCCCGTCAGAAAAAACGTCTGGAAGAACTTGGATTTTCCAATCTTCCAATCTGTATGGCAAAGAATCAGTACTCTTTATCTGATGATCCAAAGAAACTCGGACGTCCGGAAGGATTTGACATTACGATCCGTGAAATTTACGTCAATGCCGGCGCTGGCTTTTTAGTAGCTTTGACCGGAGATATCATGACAATGCCTGGACTGCCGAAAAAACCGGCAGCAGAAGGAATTGATGTAGATGAAAACGGCGTGATCAGCGGATTATTCTAAAACAGCAGGAAAAGGAAATAAAAAAATGGCAAAGATAATTGATGGTAAAAAGATTTCAGCGGAAATCAAAGACGAAGTAAAAGAGGAAGTCGCAGCGCTTAAAAAAGAAGGAAAAGAAATTGCCCTGGCTGTAATTCAGGTAGGAGCAGATCCGGCTTCCAGCGTTTACGTACGAAATAAGAAAAGAGCATGTGAATATACAGGAATTCGTTCCGTAAGTTATGAACTTCCGGAGGAGACGACACAGGAAGAATTAATGAAGATTGTAAAGGAATGCAATGAGGATGCCGCGGTCAACGGCATCCTGGTGCAGCTTCCTCTTCCAAAGCATATCAACGAGGATGAAGTTCTGCTTGCAATCGATCCGAAAAAGGATGTAGATGGATTTCATCCGGTCAGCGTAGGAAATATGGTAATCGGTGAAGATGGATTTCTGCCGTGTACACCGGCAGGGATCATTCAGCTTCTGAAACGTTCCGGCGTGGAAATCGATGGAAAAGAATGTGTCGTGATCGGACGAAGCAATATCGTGGGGAAACCAATGTCCATTCTTTTGCTGCGGGAAAATGGAACAGTGACTACCTGTCACTCCCATACAAAAAACTTAAAGGAAATCTGTAAAAGAGCGGATATTCTGGTGGCGGCCATTGGAAAACCGAAGTTTATTGATGACTCCTATGTCAAAGAAGGCGCGGTTGTTATTGATGTTGGAATTCATCGAAATGAAAATAATAAATTATGCGGAGATGTGGACTTTGATAAAGTTGAGCCGGTTGCTTCTGCAATTACTCCTGTTCCGGGAGGAGTCGGTCCTATGACGATTGCAATGCTGATGAAAAATTGTGTAGAATCAAAAAAATTGTTTGGAGAATAAAGAATGAAGATATTATTTATTTCTCTTGGATGTGATAAAAATCTGGTAGACAGCGAAGTAATGCTCGGAATGCTGGCAGAGAAAGGATATACTTTGACAGATGACGAAACGCAGGCAGATGTGATTGTAATCAATACCTGCTGTTTTATTCACGATGCAAAAGAAGAGAGTATTGAAACAATCCTGGAGATGGCACAGTACAAAGAACAGAATCTGAAAGCCCTGATCGTGGCGGGATGTCTGTCTGAACGCTATAAAGACGAGATTCTGAAAGAAATCCCGGAAATTGACGCTGTCCTTGGAACGACAAGCTATGATTCCATTGTGGAGGCTGTAGAGGCGGCTCTTGCGGGAAAAACATATGAACATTATGAGAGTATCGATTATCTCCCGGATCATCCGGAAGTAAAAAGGGTTGTAACAACAGGAAGCCATATGGCGTATTTAAAAATCGCTGAAGGGTGTGACAAAAAGTGCACTTACTGCATCATTCCAAAAATCCGCGGACGTTTTCGCAGTGTTCCAATGGATGAACTGCTGCAGGAAGCACAGAGACTGGCATCGGATGGCGTCAAAGAACTGGTGCTGGTTGCTCAGGAAGTCACATTATACGGAAAAGACCGGACAGGGAAAAAAGAACTGCCTGCACTGCTTCGGAAATTGTGCAGGATTGAAGGAATTGAATGGATCAGGCTTCTGTACTGTTACCCTGAGGAAGTTACGGATGAACTGATCGATGTAATGAAAACAGAAGAAAAAATCTGTCATTACATTGACATACCGATTCAGCACAGTGAAAATCGGATTCTTCAGAGAATGGGGCGCCGTACCAGCAGGGAAGATCTGCTGGAAGTTATCGGGAAACTGCGGCAGGCTATGCCCGATATTGCAATCCGTACAACTTTGATCAGCGGATTCCCGGGAGAGACAGAAGAAGATCACCAGGGACTGATGGAATTTGTAAAAGAATGCCGGTTTGAACGGCTGGGAGTATTCACATATTCTCAGGAAGAAGATACAGTTGCGGCAGAATTTGAAGATCAGGTGCCGGAAGAGATGAAAGAACGGCGCAGAGATGAGATTATGACGCTGCAGCAGCAGATTTCGTTTGAACATACAGAGGAAATGGTAGGGAAAGTCATAAAAGTCATGATCGAGGGATATCTCTACGAAGATGACATCTATGTGGGACGATCTTATATGGATGCCCCAAAAGTAGATGGATGTGTTTTCGTAAATTCCCCGGAAGAGTTAATGACAGGTGACTTTGTTTATGTTAAAATTACACAGGGAAAAGAATATGATGTCATAGGAGATGTAACGTATGAATTTACCAAATAAACTAACGGTATTAAGAGTGTTGATGATTCCGGTTTTTTTGTTCTTCCTGTTAGTGGATGTGGCAGGACCGGCAGGCAAATGGATCGCGGCTGCTGTTTTTATCCTGGCGAGTCTGACCGATTTTCTGGATGGACATATTGCCCGGAAATATAACCTGGTAACAAACTTTGGAAAGTTTATGGATCCTCTGGCGGACAAACTTCTTGTCTGCTCAGCCATGATCGCACTGGTCGGCATGGATCGTCTGTCTTCTCTGGTAGCGATTATTATTATCGCAAGAGAATTTATCATCAGTGGATTCCGTCTGGTAGCTTCCGATAACGGTGTGGTGATCGCGGCCAGCTACTGGGGAAAATTTAAGACTAACTTCCAGATGTTTATGATCATTATGCTGATCATCGATCTTGGAAATAAAACAGCGGTGCTGATTGAAAACATCCTGATCGTGATCGCAGTGGCACTGACGATCATCTCTTTGATTGACTATTTATATAAAAACAGACAAGTATTATCAGAAGGGAATTAAATTATATGACGGCAGAAATTATTTGTGTAGGAACAGAAATTTTATTAGGAAATATTGTGAATACCAATGCCGCCTACTTATCAGAACGCTTAGCCGCTTTAGGCATAAGCGTTTTTTTTGAAACGACAGTAGGCGACAATCCAGAGAGACTGGAACAGGTTGTTCATCAGGGACTGGAACGATCCGATATTCTGATCTTATCGGGAGGACTGGGACCAACAAAAGATGACCTGACAAAAGAAATCGCGGCAAGGGCCTGTGGTCAGAAATTGAAAGAAGATAAGGAGGCCATGAGGCGCCTGAAAGAGTATTTCAGTTCTACCAGGCTTCCGATGACAGAAAATAATCTGAAACAGGCAATGGTGCCGGAAAATTGTACTGTGCTTTATAATGAAAATGGGACGGCTCCCGGTATGGTAATCCATGAAGAGAGAGGAAAAGAAGTCATTCTGCTTCCTGGACCGCCAAGTGAACTGATTCCGATGTTCCATCATCAGGTGGAACCGATTCTTCAGAAACTGAGACCGGGAGTTCTTTTTTCGAAAGTCATTAAAATTGACTGCATGGGAGAAAGTTCTGTTGAAACAGAAATCCTGGATCTGATCGAAAAGCAGAGCAATCCAACAGTAGCTCCGTATGCAAAGCTCGGCGAAGTGCATCTGAGAGTTACCGCAAATGCGGATACGATGGAAGAAGCAAAAGAACTGGTAAAACCGATGGTCATGGAATTACGGAGACGTTTTGGAAACAAAATCTATACGGAAGAGGAAGATATCACACTGGAAGAAGTGCTGGTAGAAAGCCTGGCGGAGAAAAAATACACGATTGCTGCCGCAGAATCCTGTACAGGAGGAATGTTTACAGGCAGACTGGTAAATGTTCCCGGCGCCTCTGATGTACTGAATGAAAGCTTTATTACCTATTCTAATGAAGCAAAGATGAAATATCTGGGAGTAAAAGAAGAGACCCTGAATACAGTTGGAGCAGTCTCTGAAGAAACAGCGGTACAGATGGCTGAAGGAGCGGCAAAAGCAGCAGATGCGGATGTAGGCGTGGGGATTACCGGTCTTGCAGGACCAGGCGGGGCAACAGAAGATAAAAAACCTGGCTTGATCTATATTGGAGTCTGTGTGCATGGAAAGACAAAGGTCAAGAAATATCAGCTGAAGGGCGATCGACAGAAAGTACGTCAGGTGACCGTCAGCCGTGCAATGACAATGGTTCGTCTGGCATTATGCGAAGAATAAAAAATCGAACAAATATTCGTGCGAACACTTGTTTTTCTCTAAGGTCTGTGATATACTGAAGCCATTCACAAAAAGATAGATGATAGAGAGAAGACGGGGATTACTGCTGCCCGGAGAGTATAAATTTTGAGCGAAGGAGAAAGAATATTATGAAGCAGGACGAGAAGTTAAAAGCCCTGGATGCCGCACTGGTTAAGATTGAAAAAGATTACGGCAAGGGCTCTGTCATGAAACTGGGAGATTATCAGGCTGACCGGACCATTGAGGTGACGCCGACCGGATCCATCAGTCTGGATATCGCGCTGGGAGTCGGAGGTATACCAAAAGGAAGGATCATTGAGATTTACGGGCCGGAATCCAGTGGTAAGACGACCGTGGCACTTCATATGGTGGCGGAAGTGCAGAAGAGAGGCGGCATCGCCGGTTTTATTGATGCAGAACATGCTCTGGATCCGGTTTACGCCAAGAATATCGGGGTTGATATTGATAATCTCTATATCTCTCAGCCGGATACAGGAGAACAGGGACTGGAGATCGCGGAGACGATGGTGCGCTCCGGAGCGATCGATATTATTATCGTGGATTCAGTAGCGGCACTGGTTCCAAAGGCAGAGATTGACGGTGATATGGGAGATTCCCATGTGGGACTTCAGGCTCGGCTGATGTCACAGGCATTAAGAAAACTGACCGGTGTTGTCAGCAAATTCAACTGCACAGTTATTTTTATCAACCAGCTTCGTGAGAAGGTTGGAGTTATGTTTGGAAATCCTGAGACAACGACAGGAGGAAGAGCGCTGAAGTTTTATTCCTCCATTCGTCTGGATGTCCGCAGAATCGAGACCTTGAAGCAGGGTGGAGAGATGATCGGAAACCGTACAAGAATCAAGGTCGTAAAGAATAAGGTAGCGCCTCCGTTTAAACAGGCGGAATTTGATATTATGTTCGGAAAAGGAATCTCCAAATATGGAGATCTCCTTGATCTGGCAGCCCAGGCAGATATCATCCATAAGAGCGGTGCCTGGTATGCGTACAATGGCGAGAAGATCGGCCAGGGTAGAGAAAACAGCAAGAAATATCTGGAAGAACATCCGGAGATCGCTGAGACAGTGGAGCATGCAGTCCGGGTTCATTATGGTCTGATTGAGGAGGAACAAAGCCCGGAAGAAAATAAAGGAACTGCGGAACCAGAGAAAAAGGCAGAGGAATAATGCAGATTACCAGGATAGAACCGAAAGGTCAAAAGCAGGTCAGAATCTTTCTGGATGAAGAAAGGTTCTGCCTTCTTTATTTAAATGAATTCAGGGCACTGGGATTCCAGGAGGATCAGGAACTGAGTTCGCAGGAGTGGACAGAACTCTGCGGGCTCCTCCTGTACAGAGCAAAGCGCAAAGCGCTCGCTCTGCTGAAAAGCCGTGACCGTACAAGAAAAGAGCTGAAAGAACGGCTGCTTCGGCTGGAATATCCAGAGCGGATTGCGGAAGAAGCTGTCACTTATGCTGAGTCTTATGGATATATTAATGATGAAGAATATGTAAGACGCTATATGGAGTACAGAGCAGTTTCCAGAAGTGCTCTCCAGATCCGGCAGGAACTGATGCAGAAAGGAATTGACAGCCATATTATAGAACGTATATGGGATGAATACGAATATGATGAGACGGCCATACTAGAACAGCAGATGGAAAAACGAATTCGTCAGAAAGGTCCTGTGACAAAAGAAAATTTTCAAAAATATTACGGATTTTTTGCGAGAAAAGGCTTTTCTTCTAATTCAATTTTATATTTATTAAAAAAATATAAACAATAAAGAATTTAGTTGATTATTATCTGAAAGCGATATATAATGCAAATCAAGGGTGTTCCCCAACTGTTAATCAGCATATAACATGTGAAGGAGTATTTGTTGATATGAGAAAAAAATCACATATTTCATTAGCCGGACAGATTATGGATTCATTGGAGTTAGGAGATGTCTTTGACTATAAACTTCCATTTTACGTAGGAAGCATTTGGCCGGACTGCAGACCTTCTTTTGTTACGACACCCCATAAGTTTGATGTTACTTATCAGGATATCGAAAAAAAGATGAAACAGTTTGTATCCAATTATGACCCGGAGAGAGGGATGGATATGCGCCACTGCGCAAGACTGGGAGTCATCATTCATTATATTGCAGACTATTTTACATTCCCTCATAATAATCATTACGATGGCAATGTAAAGGATCATTGTTATTATGAGAGAGATTTAAAACATGAGATGAAAGCATTTCTTGCCACAGAAGAAGCTTTCGAGATCAAGGAACAGGTAGCGGCATACGATTCCATGGAGGAGCTTTCCAGCTATATCCGAAGCATTCATAACAGCTATATGAAGCTGAAACATACGGTCCAGGAAGACATCCGCTATATCGTGCATGTATGTACGACAGTTGTAAAAAGTGTGCTGAATATGGTAAGCAGCGTATTCAGACCAGTTGCGGTAAATATTCAGTATGTATAGAGACTGAACGATATAAGCCGGGAACAGGAGATATTCTTGTTTCCGGTTTTTGTTTACTGTGAAACATTAACTTTCAGGTAGCCAAAAAAGCGCAGACTACTCCCTGAT
>ERZ1643249.676-NODE-676-length-36841-cov-401.378296_pt1 | contig 36841 bp, 55 predicted proteins | sample MGYA00579263_ERZ1643249 | MGnify/ENA primary metagenome ERZ1643249 (study PRJEB29033, sample SAMEA4952264) | chicken gut metagenome | biome: Broiler Chicken; feature: Gastrointestinal Tract; material: Caecum | place: Ireland | collected 2018 | study: Broiler...
CCGGGGGCCTTTCGGACTTCAACGCCGTCACTGGGAATATTTTCACGCGCAAAGCAAGGAGGGCCACAATGGCCGATTACAGGGGCATGGCGTACCTGCGCCGCAAGCTGGCCTGCAAGCGCCAGCGGGTGGGCCTGCGCTACCGATACTACGAAATGAAGAACAGCGTGCGGGAGCTGAACCTTGTCATTCCGGCCGAGTTCAAAGCCATCGGCGCCTGCCTGGGCTGGTGCGGCAAGGCTGTGGACAGCCTGGGCGACCGGCTGATCTTCCGCACCTTCCGCAACGATAACTTCGATCTCAACACAATCTACCAGATGAACAACCCCGACATTCTGTTTCCGTCGGCGGTGCAGTCGGCGCTGATTGCGGCCTGCAGCTTCATCTACCTGGATCTTGGGGAGGACGGCTTCCCCCGGATGCAGGTGATTGACGGCGGCAACGCGACCGGCGTGCTGGACGACACGACCGGCCTGCTGATCGAAGGGTACGCGGTTTTGCAGCGGGACGATCTGGGCAACCCGACGCGGGAGGTCTACCTGCGGGAGGGAGAGACCTGGTACTATGACAAGGGCCAGCGCCCGCGCATGGAGCCGAATCCCGCGCCCTACCCGCTGCTGGTGCCGATCCTCTACCGGCCCGACGCGCGGCGGCCGTTCGGGCACAGTCGGATCACCCGCGCCTGTATGCAGATCATGCAGGGGGCGCTGCGCACCATCAAGCGCAGCGAGGTCAGCGCCGAGTTTTACAGCTTCCCGCAAAAGTATGTGCTGGGCCTTTCCGAAACGGCCGAGCAGATGGACAGGTGGCGGGCGACGATCTCGAGTTTTCTCGACTTCCGTTCCGACCCCGAGACCGGCGAGAAGCCGAGCGTCGGGCAGTTCCAGCAGCAGAGCATGAGCCCCTACACCGAGCAGCTGCGCACCTATGCGGCGCTGTTTGCCGGCGAGACCGGCCTGACGCTGGACGATCTGGGTTTTGTGACCGACAACCCCTCGAGCGCCGAGGCGATCAAGGCCAGCCACGAAAACCTGCGCCTGGCCGCCCGGCGGGCCCAGGGCACCTTTGGTAGCGGCTTTCTGAACGCCGGCTACCTGGCGGCCTGCCTGCGGGACAACTTCGCCTACCAGCGCCGGCAGCTCTATCTGACAAAGCCGGTCTGGGAGCCGGTCTTTGAGCCGGACGCCGCGACGATCTCGGCCATCGGGGACGGCGTGGGCAAGATCAATGCCGCGGTGCCCGGCTACTTCGGGGCCGGCAATCTGCGCGATTTGACCGGCGTCAACGCCGAAACCACGGGAGGCGTGACCAATGCCGCAGACGTCTGAGGATCTGGCCCCCGCGCTGCTCGAGGGGATTCGGCAGGACTTTGCCGCGAATCTCGGCGGGCGGCAGCGGGCAGTGCAGCTGCTGGAAAAAATCCGGGCCGGTAGTGCGACCTACGCCGACGCCGGCGACTATGCCGAGGAGGTCGGCACGGCGCTGGCCGACGCGTTCCGGGCGAACCTGTCCGGCGCGACGCTGCCTGACGGGCGGATGTACTGGAACATCGCCGAGCGGGTTGTCCAGCCGATGCTGGCAGAGGATCACGCGCTGGTGGCCGAGGCCTCCCAGACCGTGCAGCAGAGCTTGAACGAGGCGGCCGGCCTGGGCCTGCGGGCGCAGGATGTGCCGCTGGACGCCGACCGGGTCGACGGCATTTTGCAGAAGATCTGCGCGGCCGACCAGTACGACTCGGTTTCCTGGGTGCTGGACGAGCCGGTCAAGAACTTCTCCCGCCATGTGGTGGACGAGAGCCTGCGCCGCAATGTCAATTTCCAGGGCCGGGCCGGCCTGAGCCCGCGGGTGATCCGCCGTGCCGAGCCCCATTGCTGCCGCTGGTGCAGCAGCCTGGCCGGGACATACGCTTACCCGAACGTGCCGCAGGATGTCTACCGCCGGCACGAGCGATGCCGCTGCACGGTGGAATACGACCCCGGCACCGGCCGCCGGCAGGATGTTTGGACGAAGGAATGGACAGAATCCGCCGATTCTGCTACAATGGAAGCAAGAAGAACGGTGGGGCTGCCGGCGGCTACCCGCCAGTTCCAGAGCGAGGAACTGCTGCAATCCCACTTTGCCAAGCACCAGGCCGAATACGGCACGATCTCGATCCCGGAATACCTGCGCCAGGCAAGCGAGCTGGCCGATGCCGCGGAATCCGAGGATGTGGCGATGCTGCGGCGCAGTGACGACAGCGTTTCGAAGTATCGCTTTTCCACCAACGATTTTGTCGTCGTCAACGCGGACGGAACCATCCGCACATTTTTCAAACCAGTTGACAAGGAGGCGTATTGGCAGTATGAGCTCGACCGCAATTAAGTGCCCCTGCTGCGGGCAGACGAACGTCGGGGACTATGAAATCTGCACGGTCTGCGGCTGGGAAAACGACCCGGTGCAGGCGCGCCATCCCGCCACCGCGCGCGGGGCCAACCAGATGACCCTGAACGAGGCCAAAGCGGCCTTTTCCGCCGGCAAGCCGGTGAGTTAATGCGCAAATTGCAATAGCTGAAAGCACGATGCACAAGCACCGTGCTTTTTTTGTACCCATGTTCAGGGAGGTGGCCGCGATGGGCCTGATACGATGTAGCTAGGGGGTGGTCAAGGAGCATGGCAGAAAAGCGCCGGCTCGGCCGTCAGACCCCCACCCAAAGCATTGTGCTGCCGTACAAAAAGACCCGGGGCGACGAGGCCGTCGCCCTGTACGAGCAGGGCGGCCGTACCGCGATGGAGTGGCAGAAGCTGCTGATCTACGACATTCTGGCCGTCGACGAGCAGGGCTTGTGGGCGCACACCAAGTTCGGCCTGGCTGTGCCGCGCCGCAACGGCAAGAACGAGGTCGTCCTGATGAGGGAAAAGTTCGGCCTGCAAAACGGCGAGCACATCCTGCACACGGCCCACCGCACCACCACCAGCCACGCTGCCTGGGAACGCCTGTGCAGCGAGCTCGACCACTCCAAGGTCGAATACAAGTCCATCCGGGCCAAGGGCAGCGAGAGCATCACGCTGCCAGGTGGCGGCAAGATTGAATTCCGAACCCGGTCGTCGAAGGGCGGCCTCGGCGAGGGGTTCGATCTATTGGTGATCGACGAGGCGCAGGAGTACGGCGACGACGAGGAGAGCGCGCTCAAATACGTCGTCTCGGACAGCCAGAACCCGCAGACCATCTTCACCGGTACCCCGCCGACCATGACCTCCAGCGGCACCGTTTTTTTCAAGCTGCGCACAGAGGCGCTGGCCGGCCGCACCAAAAACACCGGCTGGGCCGAGTGGAGCGTTGAGTTTCAGACCGACCCGCACGACGTCGATGCCTGGTACGAGGCCAACCCCAGCATGGGGGTCATCCTCAATGAGCGAAAGGTCGAGGATGAGATCGGCGGCGACGCCATCGACTTCAACATCCAGCGCCTCGGCCTCTGGCTGCGCTACAACCAGAAAAGCGCAATCAGCGAAGCCGAGTGGAAGTCCCTGCAGTGCGAAGCGCTGCCCAAACTGCGCGGCAAGCTCTATGCGGGGGTTAAGTACGGGCACGACGGCAAGAACGTCGCGCTCTCGATCGCAGTCAAGACAACCGACGGCAGCATTTTTCTTGAGTGCATCGACTGCCGCCCGGTGCGCGCCGGCCGCAGCTGGATCGTCGCGTTCCTTGCGGCGGCCGATGTGGCCAAGGTGGCAGTGGACGGCGCGGGCGCGCAGGAACTGCTGGCCGCCGACATGAAGGACGCGCGGCTCAAAGCCCCGGTGCTGCCCACCGTCAAACAGATCGTGACCGCCAACGCCGCTTTTGAGCAGGCAATGGCCGACAAGGCGATCTGTCACATGGGCCAGCCCAGCGTGACCCAGGCGGCAGCCAACTGCGAAAAGCGGGCTATTGGCCAAAACGGCGGTTTCGGCTACCGCGCCATCAAGGACGGCGTGGCCATCGAGCTGCTGGACAGCATGATCCTGGCTTATTGGCTTTGCGCTTCGGCCAAACCGCCGCGGCGGCAGATCATCAGCTACTGACAGGGCCGTAAAGGCCCTGTTTGTATTTCCCGATACCACAGGGCAAACAGTGGGAAGAAAGGAACGCAACATGGAAGAATTTAAACCGATTACGACCCAGGCCGAGTTTGACGCCGCCATCGGCGAGCGTCTCAAGCGGGAGCGCGAGACCCTTGCTAAAAAGTATGGTGACTACGACGACCTGAAAACCAAGGTGGGCGACTACGAAAAGCAGATCGCCCAGATGAGCAAGGCGGCCAAGGAATCCGCCGAAAAATACGCCGGGTACGATAAGAACCTGGCAGAGCTGCAGGCCAAGGTGAAGGGCTACGAGACCGACTCGGTAAAAACGCGGATTGCCCACGAGACCGGCCTGCCTTACGAGCTGGCCGGCCGGCTGACCGGCGAGGACGAGGCCGCCATCCGCAAGGACGCCGAGGCGCTTTCCAAGCTGCTGGGCGGCCAGAAACACAAAACGCCGCCGCTGCGGGATTCCGAGCCGGCCGGCGACGGTAAAGCGGCCGCGATGCGTGCCTTTGGCGCGCAGCTTTTGGCCGACGAATAACTGCAAAGGAGATTAACTATGGAAGACGTACTGAGCAAGGGCACCCTCTTTCCCGAGGAGCTGATCCCTGACCTGATCCAGAAAACCACCGGCGCGAGCGCGCTGGCCCAGCTTTCGGCCCAGAAGCCGATCCCGTTCAACGGCCTCAAGGAGTTCACCTTCTCCCTCGACAAGGAGGTCGACATCGTGGCCGAGAACGGCGCCAAGGGCAAGGGCGGCGCGACCGTCGCCCCGCGCACCATCGTGCCGCTCAAGATCGAATATGGCGCGCGCATCTCGGACGAGTTCGTCTATGCGGCGGAGGATGTGCAGATGGACTACCTGACCGCCTTCTCCGAAGGGTTCGCCCGCAAGGCAGCCAAGGGCCTTGACCTGATGGCTTTCCACGGCATCAACCCGCGCACCGGTCAGGCGGCGGCCACGATCGGCTCGAACCACTTCGACGCGGCGATTACCAACGTCGTCACGATTGCCTCCGGCGATTCCCCCGACGACAACATCGAGTCCGCGATCGAACTGATCCAGAACAAGGAGCTCGATGTTTCCGGCCTTGTGATGGCCCCGGCCTTCCGTTCTGCGCTGGCCAAGCTCAAGACCAGCGCCGGCAGCAAGCTCTACCCCGAACTGGCCTGGGGCAACAACCCCGGCACCCTCAACGGCCTGAGCGTGCGCACCACCCCCAACCTGGCCCACGGTTCCAGCCTTGACCGCGCCCTGGTCGGCGATTTCGTCAACGCGTTCCGCTGGGGCTACGCCAAGCAGATCCCGGTCGAGGTGATCCGCTACGGCAACCCGGACAACGACTCGACCCTTGGCGACCTGAAAGGCCACAACCAGGTCTACCTGCGCGCCGAGATGTACATCGGCTGGGGCATCCTTGACCCGAACGCTTTCGCCTTCATCAAGCAGGGGGAATGATCAGTCCTGACCTGGTAGCGCTGTTCCCGGCTGGTCAGGACTTACTCGGGAAAACTGCCGGCGACCTGGTGGGCGAGGATCTGACCGTGCTCTCTGACGGCACGGTTACGGGCACGTTCCACCATGTCACCGGTTACACGGGGTTCAGCAGCAACGCGGAAGAGCAGAGCGGCTATTACTTCCCGTTTAAGCTGGGCGAATCCGTCAGCGGCGAGACGATGACCTTCAAAAAGAACGGGGTTCCCACCAAAACGGACATTCCGTTTGACCCGGACATCGTTTTCCGTGTAACGGCGGGCGATACCTTTGCGGTGGAGGTGGACGGCGCGCCCGTCGTGACCTTCCGTTTCGCCAAGGCAACCTTTGAACCCGCCGCAAAGACCAAGGCAAAGAGCCGAAAGGGGTGAAGCGCGTGGATTATGCGACCCTTGACGACATCACCGCCCTGTGGCGGGCGATGACGCCGGAGGAAAGCCAGCGCGCCCAGGCCCTGCTTCCGGTTGTGTCGGCATCCTTGCGCAACGAGGCACGCAAAGCGGGCAAAGACCTCGATATCCTGCTGCTGGACGACCCCGATCTGGCCGAAGTGGCCAAAAGCGTGACCGTCGACGTGGTCGCCCGCACCCTGATGACCTCCACGAATGCGGAGCCGATGACCCAGCTGACCGAAAGCGCCGGCTCTTACAGCGCCACCGGCACCTTTCTGGTGCCGGGCGGCGGTCTGTTTATCAAAAATTCCGAGCTGGCGCGGCTGGGGCTGCGCCGGCAGCGCTATGGGGTGATTGATTTTTATGGCAACCTTCCTGCACGGGATTCCTGTGACCCTGTATGAACGCACCCAGACCGGGACGGACTCTTTCAATGCGCCGATCTACAGCGAGACGCCGGTCACGGTCGAAAACGTGCTTGTCTCGCCGGTTTCGGCCGAGGCGGTGGTGGGCGAGTTGCAGCTCTACGGCAAGCGGGCGGTGTATGAGCTCTGCCTGCCAAAAGGCGACGCCCACGACTGGGAGGATTGCCGGGTCGATTTCTTCGGCCAGAGCTGGCGGGTCTACACGCCGGTGGAGGAGTGGATCGAAGCTATGGTCCCGCTCGACTGGAACAAGAAAGTGAGGGTCGAACGCTATGACCAGAAAAGTCCGGGTAGTGCTCAATAAGCGGGGCGTCCGCAACCTGCTGAAGGACGAGGACCTGCGGCAGGTATGCGCCGATCACGCCAACAAGACGCTGGCCAAGCTCGGCGACGGGTACGAAACCGACACCTACACCGGCAAGACGCGCTCCAACGCTATGATCTGGGCCAGCAGCGCCAAGGCCCGGCGGGATGCCCGCAAAAACAACACGATCTGGAAGGCGGTGAAGGGACGTTGATTGAGGACTACACGCTGCGCTACCTTTCCGCTCAGCTGGACGGGGTGCCGGGGGCCATCGGTCAGCCGTCCCCGCTGCCGCCGACCTGCTTTGCCATCAAAAAGACAGACGCAGAGACCACCAACCTGATCCCGACGGACACCCTCTCGATCTACGCCTACGCGCCGTCCGAGTACGAGGCGGCGCAGCTCAACGAGCGGATCAAGCGGGCCATGCTGGCCATGGCCGGGCAGGACGCTATCTGTAATGTGGCGTTTTACACCGATTTCTCCGATGATGATACCGAGTACAAGGTCCCCCGGTATCAGTCTATCTACAATGTGACCTACTACAGCGACGAGGTATAAAAAATGGCATCTACTCCCAATAATGCGCAAAACGTCAGCGTCGCCAAGCCCAAGGTCGGCGGCGCGATCTTTGTGGCGCCGCTGGGCACCGCGCTGCCCACGGACGCCACCACCGCGCTGAATGCGGCCTTTGAAAACGTTGGCTATATCAGCGAGGACGGCGTGGTCAACACCAACTCCCCCGACACCGACACCATCAAGGAATGGGGCGGGGCGTCGGTGGGCAAGATCGACAACGGCAAGGACGATACCTTCCAGTTCACGATGATCGAGGCTCTGAACCCCACGGCGCTGAAACTGGTGTACGGCGCCGACAACGTCAGCGGCACGCTGGCGACCGGCATCACCGTCAAGGCCAACAGCAACGAGCAGGCGGACGTTGCCCTGGTCATCGACATGATCCTCAAGGGCGGCGCGCTCAAGCGCGTGGTGCTGCCCAGCGCCGGCGTGTCGGAGGTGGGCGAGGTTACCTATGCGGCCACCTCGGCCATCGGCTACCAGACCACCCTGCTGGCGACGCCGGACAAGGACGGCAACACGCACTACGAATACATCAAGGGCGCGGCGGCCGCCTCGGCACTGGCGAAGGCGGCCGAGCCTGCCGCCGAAAAGGAGGATACTGACGCATGATCACAGGCAAGACTTCCACCGGCTTCGCCTTCGCGCTGCCGGAGAACAAACTCCAGGACATGCGCGTCCTGCGCGCCCTGGCTGCAATGATGAAAGCGCCCGATGCGTCGAACCCGTATACCCAACTCACGGCCCTGGACGACCTGGGCACCCTGATCCTGGGCGCCGAGAAGTACCAGAAGCTGCTGGATCATGTGGCTACCGAGGACGGCCGCCAGCCGCCCGATGCTGTGGATAAGGAGCTGGGCGAGATCCTGGCAGCTTTTAACCAGGGAAAAAACTGATCCGCCTCTCCATCGCGATCGCCCGGTATGAGCCCGAGCTGATCTGCGACTTTGCCGAAACCTACCACATCCTGGACTACCAAGCGTTGCCGGTGCCTCTACTGGTGACACTTTTTTCTGGATTGGGGGAGGGGTCTAGGGTACAGCAGCGGCTCAACGGAGAAAAGATCCCGCTGCGCACGCTGCTGCTGGCGGCCATGGTAGACCGCCTGTCCGCGCTGGTCTACGCCAACACGAAGGACGCCAAGTCTGGCATAAACCGGCCGCGCAGCCTGGTGGCGATCCTGACGGGAGAGGATACCGAAACCAATGCCGGAACGGAGGCCTACGCCTCCGGAGATGACTTTGACGCCGCCCGGCGGGCGATCTTGGAGGGGGTGAGTACCTGATGCCTAACAACAACACTGTGGCCCGCGCCTATGTGCAGATCGTGCCCTCTGCCGAGGGCATCAAGGGCTCCATTACCTCCGCCCTGGGCGGGGAAGCCAGCAGCGCAGGCAGTCAGATCGGCAAAACGCTTTCCACGTCCATTAAGGGGGCGGTCGTGGCCGGTGTCGCTGGCCTGGGCGCGATCATCGGCGGCGCCCTGACCGAGGGCGGGGCGCTGCAGCAGTCCCTGGGCGGTGTCGAAACGCTGTTCAAGGACAGCGCCAGCCAAGTCATTGCAGCGGCAAACGAAGCTTACCGCACGGCGGGCGTGTCGGCCAACGACTACATGAAACAGGTGACGAGCTTTTCGGCCACGCTGCTGCAGGGCCTGGGCGGCGATACCGCGGCCGCGGCCCAGTACGCCGACAAAGCCATCGTCCAGATGTCCGACAACGCCAATAAAATGGGCACCGACATCTCCTCCATCCAGATGGCCTATCAGGGGTTCGCCAAGGATAACTACACGATGCTCGATAACCTCAAGCTCGGGTACGGCGGCACCCAGGCCGAGATGGCGCGGCTCATCAATGACAGCGGCGTGCTCGGCGATTCGATCGAGGTCACGGCCGAGACGGTCAAGGATGTGCCGTTCAGTAGCATAATCGACGCCATCCAGGTAATCCAGGATAATCTTGGGATCACCGGCACAACGGCTAAGGAGGCAGCCACGACGCTGACGGGTTCTTTTGCCTCTGTCAAGGCTGCCCTCAGCAACGTACTGGCCGGTCTCACACTCGGGCAGGACCTGGGTCCGGCCCTCAACGGGCTGGCCTCTACGCTGACCACCTTCCTCACCGGCAACCTGATCCCTGCTATATACAACATTCTTTCGGCACTTCCGGGTGCGCTGGTGACTTTCATCACAACACTGGGTCCACAGTTGGCGGCGGGGCTCTCCACCATCGTGCCCCAGATGATGACTACAGGCGCGCAGATGCTGCAGAGCCTCAGCGCAGGTCTGGTACAGGGCATCCCGAACTTTTTGGCGCAGGCGCTGCCGATGGTGCTACAGTTTACGGAATCGCTGCGTGCGAATTTCTCCAACATTGTGGATGCGGGCATCGATCTGCTGCTCAATCTGGTGCAGGGGATTGCGAACGGCCTTCCCACACTGATCGAGTATGTGCCGCAGATCGTTTCGAATATTGCGGGCCTTATCAATGATAACGCGCCTAAAATTCTGACAGCTGGTGTTCAAGTCATTATCACCCTTGTGCAGGGGCTTATCAGCGCTGTGCCGACCATCATTGCGAATATCCCTACCATCATCAAGGCAATCGCCGACACGATCACCGCGTTTAACTGGATAAACCTCGGCGCCACCGTCATCAAGACGCTGGGCAACGGCCTGCTGTCTATGGCGAACGGCCTGAAAGGGTTCATGCAGAGCACGCTGTCCGGCGCGCTGGACTATATCAAGGGCCTTCCGGGACAGGCTCTCCAATGGGGTAAGGATCTGATCAGCGGTTTTATTGATGGCATTATAGGCAACGTTGGAAATCTCATAAATTCCGTCAAAAACGTAGCGGCAACGATTGCATCCTACCTGCATTTTAGCCGGCCTGACATCGGACCACTGCGCGACTATGAGACCTGGATGCCCGACATGATGCAGGGAATGGCATCCTCCCTGCGAGCCAATGTCTACCGCCTGACCGATGCGCTGGACTTTGTGGGCGGATCTATGCGGCAAGCCCTGCCGTTGGATGTCAACGGCCAGGCAGTCCACGCACTCCAGCAGGACGCGCAAATCCGCCGGGATCCCCGCCCAGCGCCCCAGGGGCGCAGCAACCAGACCATAACACTGGACGACCTGACCAGATTGGTGACCCTCGTCATCCAGGCAATTCAGGAAAATGGCGGCCCGGTAATCATCGGGGACGATGCGATTTACCGCAGCTACAACCGTGCGCGGCAGTCGCAGGCTATTGTTACGGGAGGTTTGGTATGAAAAATTTGAATCGCACAAACCTCTTGCAGATTGATGGCCAGCCATTGCCTATCCCAACGGGTTCGCCATCTGTCGAGTATGCTGACATCGAAAGCGACGACAGCGGCGCCGACGAGGCGGGCGTATACCACCGCGAGGTGCTGCGGTTCGGCGTGCTTTCCTGCACGCTGACCTACGGGTATCTCACGAATGAGGACTGTGCCTATCTGCTCGACCTTTTGAAAAACAAAACCACATTCGAATTTACCTGCCCGGCGGCCAGCAGCGCCGCAGACGTGACCGACACGATCACCCGCACCTGCTACTGCGCCAACTACGGCGCGGCCCTGCAGCGGCTGCAGGCCGGCGTCTGGCGCGATATGGAGCTGCAAATCCAGGAGTGCTAAGGAGGTGGCCGCTTGTACAAAAGTATTCTGGTTCTTTCCGACGGCGCTGAGATCGGCAGCGGCGTCGCCGGGCAGAACGCGATCCGCAGCCTGACCTATACGGCGGCGGTTTCCTCCACGACCGATCTTTCGCCCGGCGCGGCCTGCGCGAACAAGATTGAGGTCGTGCTCTGGGTCGAGCCCGGCGACGCGCTGCGGATCACCTCGGGCACAAAACTGACCTACTACCGCGAGGAAGCCGGCCGCCGCACCAAGGTCGGCACCTTCTGGGCCGTCAAGCCCACAAAGGCTAGCCGCAACACCTACAAAATCTTTGCCTACGACGCGGTGAGTAAGCTCGACGGCATCCAGTCGACCTGGCTTCGCTCGATTCAGGGGCAATTCCCCATGACCCTGTGGAGTTTCGCGCAAAAGGTGGCGGCCCAGTGCGGGCTAACCATTGCCAACACCTCGCTGCCGCGCAATGGCAGCTACCAGGTGCAGGCGTTTTATGCAGACGACCTTACAGGCCGGCAGCTGCTTTCCTGGGTGGCGCAGGCTTCGGGGACGTTTCTGCGGGCGACGGCCGACGGCGAGCTGGCATTTGCCTGGTACGAGGATCGGCGGGACATCGTCATCGGGCCGGGGGCGGGGAGCGGGGTGCTGCTGGCGGATTCGACCGGAGCGCTGTTGCAGGATGCCGAGGGGTATTACCTCGAGGTTGCGTCCGGCTCGCCCACCGCCGTGCCGTACTACGAGGGCACGCTGTCCTACGAGGATTACGTTTGCCCCGTCATCGACAAGGTGCAGATTCGCCAGAGCACCGACGACGTCGGGGTCATCGCGCCGCCGGAGGAGACCGGCACCAACGCGCTGACGATCGAGGGCAACCTGCTCTTGACCACCTCCACCGACGAAGCGCTGAGGCCCGTGGCCGAAAGCCTCTACACCCTGATGCTCGGCGTCACCTACACGCCCTGTACGGTGCGGGTGCCGGCGTCGTCGGGACTTTCGGCCGGGCAGATCGTGCGGGTGCAGGACGTGCGCGGGCGGGTCTTCGACGCCTGGATCATGTCGGCGACCTACAGCGGCACGAGCGTGACGCTCGAATGCACCGGCAACGCGAGCCGGGACGGCAGTGCCGCGACCAATGAGCAGAGCTTCAAAAACCTCAAGGGCAAGATGCTGGAAATCAACAGCTCGGTCGATGGTCTGAACGTCAAGGCGTCGGAGCTTGAGGGGCAGTACGCCGAGCTCTCGGTCACGGTCGATGGGCTGACCTCCACCGTGGCCGGCAAGATCGACGGCCAGCAGGCGCAAAGCCTGATAGACCAGGCGCTGGACAGCATCACGATGCAGGTTTCGAACGGCAGCCAGAGCAGCACGCTGACCCTGCGCTACGGCAGCGCGACGCTCGCTTCGGCAAACATCACCTTCACCGGCATCGTCAACTTTGTGACCCAGAGCCAGCTCTCGACGGCCGGACAGACGACCATCAACGGCGGCAACATGACGACCGGCACGATTCTGTCCTCGACCGGCTACACCCGGCTCGACCTCGCGGCTGGCGACTTCAAGGTCGGCACCGATTCGACGACCTTCGTGCACATCTACCCATCCGGCATCGACTGGCGCGGCGGCACCGATTCGGATGGCGCGACCGCCCACGGCCGCATCCAGGCCACCGACGACCATCTCTGGATTACCTCCGACACTCGCTACCAGATGCTGGGCTGGCAGCACGAATCGAGCGGGCAAACTCAGTGCCTCGAGATTGAGCAGGTTGATAACGCCGTCAGCGTGCCCAACCGGCTCAACGTCGGCGGCGTGTGCAGCGTGCGCAGCCTGACCGCGTGGGACAGCAAAGACCGCGTCGTGCAGACCGATTCCTGGGGCAACCGCGGCATGGCCGCGATGGAATCCCCCGAACCCATGTTTTTTGACAGCGGTTCGGCCGAGATCGGCGCGGACGGGCTTTGCTACATCGAGATAAACCCCATCTATGAAGAAACAACCAGCGCCACCGTCGAGCGCCGCTGGTACGTCACCCCGACCTCGGCCGGCGCGCTGTGGGTTGAAAAGCAGCCCTGGGGCGCGATTGTCCACGGCGAGCCGGGAGCCAGCTTCGACTGGCTCGTCGGCAGCATCCAGCGCGGGTACGAGGGCATCTACACCGAGATCAATACCGACAAATACCCCGGCACATCCTACCGGCCCGGCGACGGCCTCAACGACGCGGTGCTGCGGGATACCTTCGAGCCGCTCGCCGACGACGCGACCGATTATCTGAACGAATCCGACTACTACACGATTTTTGAGGAGGCGCTTGCATCATGATCGCTATCACCGCCATTTCCGCCATCCAGACCGGCGAAGGAAGCCGGCTCGTCGTGACCTACAGCGAGGTCGGCGACGACGGCGAGTTTGTTCGCCAAAACGTCAAGAAAAACTACATTGCGACGGCCGAGGACACCCTCGCGGCCATCGCGACGCTGAAAGCCGACGCGATGCAGCACATCGAGAAGGAGGCAACCTGATGAAAGCGAATGTCCCGAAGCCGGCCGCGCGGTCGTCGAATCTCGTCATTGACGACCTGCGCACCGAGCTTTTGGCCGCCTGCAACGGCAGCCACCTGCCGGTGACCGTCGTCCACCTGATCCTGACCGACATCTGCAACGCCTACGCCCGGGCCGAGCGCGAACAGCTCGCCCGCGAGCGCGCGGCCGAAGCCAGGCCGCCCGAAGCGCCCGGAAAGGGGGCCGCCGATGCCCGAGACGACTAAGCAGCTGCGCCACACAGCCGAACAGGTGGACGACCTGCTCGACCTTGTCCCGCAGGACTACGCGGTCAGCGTGGCGACCACGGCCTGGTCGGGCTCGGGGCCTTACACCGCGACGGTCAGCGCGCCCGGCATCACGGCGGCGTCGGTCATTGTGGACGCCGTGCCGGATGTGGACGGGCTTTCGGGCAGCGGCCTGACCGACGCCCTCGCCGCGGCCGCCGCCTGGACGACGGTCGAGACCGGCTCGAACGTACTAATCTTTAGGGCCGATACCAAACCGACTACCACTCTCAAACTCATCGTCCGCGCAAGGGGGTGACGCCATGCGACGCGGGACAACGCCGACGCTCGTCTTTACGGTCACGCCCGAGCTGGACCTCTCCGCGCTGGCCGAAGCCTGGCTGACTATCCGGCAGGCGGAGGTGGAGATCACCCACAGTCTGCCGGACCTTGTACCCACCGAGGGCGGCTTTTCTGTTACGCTGACCCAGGCCGAGACGTTGGGGCTGTCGGCGAGCGCGTCCTGCCGTGTGCAGCTGCGCGCGCTGACCGGCGCGGGGCAGGCTATGGCAAGCAACATCCTCTCGCTGCCGGTCGGGGGCATCCTCAAGTGCGGGGTCATCGGCCCGGACCCGCCCACGCAGCCCACCCCCACGGTTCGCCCTGCCGCGCTGCCGCTGCCGCTGAACCTGGCCGACCCGGATATCCGGTTGACGCTGGCGCTTGATGCGGTCAACACCGGCGGCGGCACATCCTACAAGATCGGCCACGGCCTCAAGGTAGAGGACGGCACGCTGATGGTGGACACGGCCGACGCGGTCGAGCAGGACAACACCCTGCCCGTGACTTCCGCGGCCGTCTATGTCCAGACCGGCAACATCGAGGCATTACTGGCGGCGCTGTAGCCGCAGAAAGGATACATCTATGGCAATCTCTGACCAGATCGAACGCTTGCAGGACATCAAGGACACGCTGCGCACGGCGCTTGTCGGCCTCGGCCTTGTCACCAGCGAGGCCATGCTCGACGCCTGCGCCGAGGCGGTCGCGGGCATCCCCAACCGCGGCGCGGTGCAGGGCAGCATCTCGGATGCGGACGTGCCCTATACCGTGCCGGACGGTTATCACAACGGCGAGGGCACGGTCGGCATCGCGTCGGCCGAGAAATCCAAGCTGACGCCCGGCAACATCAAGGCGGGCGTCGTCATCCTGGGCGTGACCGGCAGTTACAGCGGCGAGGCCGCCAAGCTGCAGGCCAAGACCGTCACGCCGACCAAACAGCAGCAGGCAATCAGCGCGGACGAAGGTTACGACGCGCTGAGCACCGTCACGGTGCTGGCCATCCCCGCGGCATACCAGGACGTGACCGGCGTGACCGCCGCCGCGGGCGACGTGCTGGCGGGCAAGATCATCGTGGACGCGGACGGGGCCAAGGTCCCCGGCACCATGCCGGACAACGGCACGGTCAACCGCACGCTGGACGCCGCCACGCCGAGTTACACGATTGCGGCGGGCAAGCACAGCGGCAGCGGCAAGGTGCAGATCGTGCCCGAGAGCAAGACCGCCACGCCGAGCAAAAGCCAGCAGACCATTGCGCCGACGTCCGGCAAGGTGCTGACGCAGGTCGTTGTGGCTGCCATCCCGGACGCATACCAGGACGTCACCGGCGTGACGGCTGCGGCGGCCGATGTGCTGACCGGCAATACCATTGTCAATGCCGCAGGCGATGAGGTCGCGGGTACCATGCCCAACAACGGCGCGCTCAACAAAACCATGACCGGGCTGACCGATGCGACCGATTCGGTCGCCATTCCCGCGGGTTACACGTCCGGCGGCACTGTGACGCTGACCGACGACATCGAGACCGCGCTCGCCGCGCTGTAAAGGAGGTGCGCGCCATGAGCGTGCAGAGCGAGATCGACCGCATCGAGGCGGCGCGCGACGACATCGCCGAGGCCATCCGGGAGCAGGATGTGACCGTCCCGGCCGGGACCAAGCTGGCCGCGCTGGCCGATCTTGTCCGGCAGATCGTCGGCAAGGTGCGCACCGTCTGCGGCAAGGGGCCGGACGATAACGGCAACATCGCGCTGTCCGCGTCGGATGTCGGGGCGGCGGCGAGCAGCCACACGCACAGTGCGTCCGATATCACAAGCGGCGCGCTGCCGGTCTCCCGCGGCGGTACCGGCGCGACAACGGCCAGTGGGGCGCGCACGGCGCTCGGCGCAGCCGCTTCCAGCCACACCCACGCCGCGGCCACGACGGTTTCGGACGGGTTCCTTTCGGCGAAGGACAAGGCCCGGCTCGATGCCGCGCGGGTCTGGACCATCACGGTACCGACCGGCTGGCAGGCGGCCGGCGACGGATACCGCTGCACCATCCCGGTCGCCGGCGTCAGCGCCGACACACAGATTGTCGCGGTGGCCCTCGCGCCGGATTATGTCGGTAACGCAGCGGCCGAGCAGGCCGCGGCCGCTTGGACATACCTCGAGACCGATTCGGCCTATATCCGGCTGTACGCGCCGTCCCCGCCGGACGCCGCGTTCGGCCTCATCGTTGCGGCGCTGCCGACCTGATAAGGAGGTATACATGAGCATGTTTTCAAACCCGCTGGCGTTTATCAAGAGCCAGCTCATGCCGGTGGGAACGATCATCGAGTGGAGCCCGGTGGAGGGCGGCGGTGTTGACCTGTCCACGCCTGCCAAGGTCGCGGCCTACTACGGCTTCGGCACGTGGGAGGCATATGGGCAGGGCCGCATGCTGCTCGGCACCGATAGTAGCCACGCTGTCGGCAGCACGGGCGGCAATAGCTCGATCAGTATCGACTACTCCGACGGCGGTTTTGCAGAGATCGGCATGGACCACAGCAACTACCAGTACGAGGTTGGTTTTAATAGCGTGGGTAGCGACAACGGCCGGTGGTTTTCCGCATCTTGGACAAGGACGTTTTCGGACAGTGTGAAATACCAGTCGCCAGCTGCAACGGGAATCGAAGGAACGCCGCTCGGCGGCCATTCGAGCCCGATCTCGATTTTACCGCCATACATTACCATCTACCGCTGGCGGCGCATCGCCTGACAAGGAGGTTTGTACAATATGACGAATTATCGCAGAAAGAACGGGGGGGGGCGTCTCTAACTGCCCCTCTGTGCAATGTGCACAGCGCGCCGAAAGGCGGTGGGCGATATGAGCACCTTTGCCAATCCTTTGAACCCCGCCGCCCAGGCGCTGAAACTCGCCCAGCAGGCGCTGGATGCCGCCAACGAGGCCAAGGCGGCGGCCGCGAATGTGTTTCCGTATGTGCAGATCTCGGGCGGCGCGCTTGTGGACGAGATTGTCAAGCACAGCGAGCCCCTGCAGTTCACAATCGTTTCGGCCGGGCAAATGTCGGATATGCCGTCCGGCATCTCCGGCGGCCTTGGCTGCGAGGGCTTTTCGATTCCCCGCGAGCAGACGGGCAGCAATGTCGGCGTGTTCCTCTGGCAGTCGCGAGATTCGAGCAGCAACTACGGCCGGCTCTGGTTCCGCACCATCCGGGACGGCGCTTGGAGGGGAGCCTGGAAGCTGGTCAGCACAACAGATGCCTGATCCGCGTCGCCCTCAAAAGGGGGTGCGCGGCGTGAGTATTTTTGCCAACCCACTGCACAGCGCAGTCCTGGCCGCCTACCCGGTCGGAAGTATCTACATGAGCACCACCGCAACCAACCCAGGCACCCTCTTCGGGGGAACGTGGGAACGGATTCAGGGGCGGTTTCTGCTCGGCGCCGACAGCAGCCACGCCGCCGGCAGCACAGGTGGTTCCGAGCAGGTAACCCTGACAGAGGAGCAGCTGCCGAGAATCAATGGTAGCGTATTTGCTGCTTCCGGCGCTGAAGGCGAGACTGCAGGCGGATACGCTGCTTTCCGCACTGCATCGGGTAAGATGAGCCTTTCAGAGCCACGCCAGTATGGGCAGCCGGGTGATAAAGAATCGTGGGCGCCCAATGCGCCATCCTATGGCGTCCTTACTCTCGCTTTTGGTGAAGGAAAATCCCATACCAATATGCCACCCTATCTGGCCGTCTATTGCTGGAAGCGGACGGCATGACAAAAAGAAAGGAATACCCAAATGAAGAAAATCCGTGATCTTATCGACGTCTCCAAGCACCAGGGCGTCATGCCCTGGCCGACGGTCAAATCCGCCGGCGTCTCCCACGCGATGCTGCGCACCGGCTTCGGCCGGTACGCGAGCCAGCGCGACCCGCAGTTCGACCGCAACGTCGAGCAGTGCGAGGCCAACGGCATCGCCTGGGGCGCGTACTGGTACTCCTACGCCACCAGCGTGTCCGAGGCCCGGCAGGAGGCCCGCGTCTTCCTCGCTATCATCGCCGAGAAGGTCGCCCAGGGCTACAAACCGACCCTGCCGCTGGCCTATGACATCGAGTACGAGCCCGGCATCCTCGCCCTGTCCAATGCCACCCGCACCGAGATGGTGCGCGCCTTCCTCTCCGAAGTCGAGGCCGCCGGCTACTACGGCATCCTCTACGCCTCGAAGGACTTCATCCAGAACCGCCTGACCTGGCGCGACCTGGCGCAGTACGACGTCTGGTGCGCCCAGTACGGCAGCCGCTGCACCTGCCCGCTGCCCTACGGCATCTGGCAGTACAGCTCGACCAACGCCCTCGGCATCCCGGGATTTGGCAAAAGCCTTGACTGCAACCACGCTTACAAGGACTACCCCGCCATCATCTCCGCCATGACCGGCACGGCCCCCGAAGCCCCGGCCGACGACGGCGGCAGCGACCTCTCGGCCAAGCGCCAGATCGTCACGGTCGGCCCGGTCTCCACCGGAGATGCGGCCGCGATCCTGTCCCTTTGCCAGCAGCTGCAGCTGACCACGATGGGCCTCTACAAATCCGCCTGGGCCGACGCCGCCCACAAAACCCAGATCATCACGATCGGCCCCGTCTCCAGCGGCGACGCCTGGCGCATCATGCGTGAGTGCGAGCGCCTTGAGCTGACCGATATGGGGCTGTATCGCAGCGAGTACGCCGACTAAGGGAGGGACAAGCATGGCCGTAAAGCTCTACATCAGCCAGCCGATGCGCGGCAAGTGCATGAATGACATCATGGCCGAGCGCAAGCAGCTCGTCGCCGAAGCCGCCGTCGCGCTGCGCACCGACGACATCCTCGTGCTGGACACGCTTTTCATCAACCACGACCGGCCGCGTCTTGAGATGCTCGGCCGAAGTATCGAGAAAATGGCCGAGGCGGATGCCGTCATCTTCGCCCCGGACTGGAAGCAGGCCGCCGGCTGCCGCGTCGAGCACCTCGCGGCCTCTGAATACGAGATGCGCATCCTCTACGGAAAGGGGTGACCCGGTGGACAACGACCTCATCGCACAGCTTTCGGCCGCCCTGGTGCCGCTGCTCGGGGCCGTCTGCGGCTATCTGGCCGGCAAGCTGCGAGCCGCCGCCAAGCGCGCCAAAGAGAAAGATGCCGCCGACCAGAAGCAGCAGGCCGCCCTGGTGGACGGCGTGAAGAGCCTCTTGCGCGGCCAAATCATCGACGATGGGCTGCACTACCTGGCCGAAGGGGCCATCCCGCCGTTCGCGCTGCAGTCTATGGAGCTGCAGTACGATGCCTACGAGCGGCTGGGAGACGGGGACAAGTCCGTCAATGACATTGTCTGCCGCTGCAAAGGCTTGAAAATCCGCAGCGGGAACGATCACGAATAGGAGGATACTATGGACGAACGCAAATTCGCCGCGCAGGCCCGCCGCCTGGTGGCCCAGTACAGCAACAAGCACAACCCTGACCACATGATCGAGCCTGACGACGTGTACATCGTGTGGATGTGCAAAACCTTACAAAACAGCAAGGCGCTTCTGAGCACGCCGGTGCCGGATACCCGCTACTACGAGGTGACCTACAACGGCAACAAGGGCGAGGCGTACCTGGACGTCTACGTCAAGGAAAAGAACATCTGCTTTGATATGAACTGAAAGGAGTGAGCTACATGGACAAAACCAAAGCCCTCGCCTGGCTGCACGCGGCCGGCGTCCGCGCCATCAAAACGGTGGCCCAGACCGCCGTCGCCACCATCGGCACCGCCGCCGTGCTCGGCGACGTCAACTGGCTCATGGTCGGAAGCGCCTCTATCCTCGCCGGCCTGCTGTCCCTCCTGACCAGTATCGCCGGCCTGCCCGAACTGCCCGACGCTGACGGCGACGGGATTCCGGATAGCGTGGACGACGAATAAGCCGCCCCCAATACATAGCAACAGCCCCCAGCCGCCGGAATTTCCGGATGGTTGGGGGCTGTTTTACTGTACACAACGCTGTATACAATGCTGTACACAATGCTGTATACAATTGCTCATGTTTTTAAAAATATCCGTGCAGATTAAAGCTGAAAATCAACAAAGAAAAAGTGCCAGAACCATCGACTAAACGTTGATTCTGGCACTTTTGGCGGAGTAAGAGGGATTTGAACCCTCGCGGCACTTTCGCACCCTACGCCCTTAGCAGGGGCAAAATATTTTCAGAAACAAGCGATAATGCGTCAAATGTGTTGGGCCGAATACAGTTTGTGTACAATGTATTTCACACCATCTGCATAGAATCGACGGCAGCCAGTTTGCTTTGCAGGCTGATGTGGCCGTAGGTGTCACCCAATTTGCCGTTGCTGTGGCCGATTATGCTGTTGATGATGGCGCGCGGGATTTCCGGTCTGATTTCCAGCAAGCGGGTGTAACAGGTGTGGCGCTGGCAGTACGGCCGCAGGTGCCGGATGCCGGTGCGGCGAACCATCTCGGCGTAATCGGCGTAGAGCCTGTCGAGGCCATAGCCGCACAGCCCGATGCGGGCCTTTGGCAGTAGGCTTGCCATGACGGGTGCGATGTCTTTCGCAATGGGAATTTCCCGGTTCCGGCCGGCTTCCGTCTTGATGCCGCCGACGATGCAGCGGGCGTCCAGGTCTACGGCGCCGGCGTCGATCGATACAAGCTCCCCCGTGCGCAGGCCGGCGTAGGCCATGATCAGCATATAGCCGGCAATGTCGTTACCCGCCTGCCAATCCTGCCAGATCAGGCGCATCTCTTCCGGCGTCCGGGCGTCCTGCGCGGTCAGCGGCTTGCTGGGCAGTTCCAGGTAACCGACCAGCTGCGCCTTGCTGGGTGGGATATACTCATTTTTGACGGCCAGGTCAAAGAGCTTTTGCAGCACCGTTTTTGCGTCCCGCTTTGGGTAAAATGCGCCGGGCAGCTCCTCCACAATCGCCTGCATTTCCCAAAAGCGGATGCTGGCCACGTCACGGTCGTGCAGTTCCGCCAGGCGTTTGTAGGCTGTGGCATAGTGGCCGCGCTTTTGGGGACTGATTTCCAGCCATTTTCGCTGGGTCTGCAGCATTTCCCACAACCGCGAGATGGTGACGATCTGGGATTGCTCCGAAGATGGCGCCGCCAGCGTGGGCAGATACGACCGCGCCTCGCGCTGCGTGGCGAAGCCGCCTTTGGATCGACAGACCAGCCGGCCTTCCACGACATGGCGATACAGGATGGTGTAGGTGCTGCCGCGCTTGATGACGGTGCCGCTGCCGTTTGGGGCCCGACCTTTTTTGCCGGCCGGGCGTTGGGTGACAGCCTGCTTTTTGCCGCAGTAGGGACAGAACAGCGCGTCATCCGGGATGTCCCGCCCGCAGGCGGTGCGGTTGCAACGCATAAAATATCCACCTCCGTACAGGTATGACTTGCCAAGCCTGCCCCGGAGGTGGTACAATACAGGTGCTAGGTCTGTTTGTTCCTCAAGGGCAAGCGATCTATTTCAAACGCTCTCGGTGTTGCAGCACCGGGGGCGTTTTTTACTTATCTTCTTTCTTTTTCCACTGACTTTTGAGCCCGTCGATATGTTCAAACAGATCGGGCTTGATGTCGGCCCACATGGGGTCAAGGATAAAGTCGATGCCTTCGCGGCGAGCTAACTTAGCAGCGGGAACAAAGTCGCTGTCACCGGCGATCAGGATGATTTGGTCAACCTGCTTTTTGTAAGCAAGGGAAGAAATATCGATGCCGATGCGCATATCGACGCCTTTTTGCTGGGCGACGAAGATGAAATCATCTTCTGTAAGGGAAGAAAGGTCGCGCGAGCCGGAAAGCAGTTTGCGCGTCACTTCAGGCCGCAGGTTATAATATGCCTGGTTGGAAAGTTCGCCCAAGCGCAGCGCAAACTTCCGCCGTTTTTTCAGTTCTTCCAAGAAGGTTAGCGTCCAGATGTAGGTATCGGATTTATCCAGGTCGACATTCTTTTTGGTAAGGGGATGGTACACGCTGCGGCGTCCCAAGGGTTTGCAGTCATAGTAGAAAATGCGGTACAGCTGCCGTGTTTCCTGGCCATCTTTGTCGTGCAGATGCGCCAGGCAGTAGGCGTTTAGCTCTTTGGCTCGCTCTTCGGCGGTCTTTTTACCCCAAAGATGCGCGGCACGCTTGCGATAAAAGCCGCCGTCAACCAGAATCGCGGTTCTTGTCACTTACAACACATCCTTTACGATACAAAATAAGGCCCCAGGATTCAGCCTTCCCCGTATCGTTGGGGGGCTTACTACCAGGGGCCTGTTAAGCATTTTTGAAACATTCTGTTTCGAATGGTAGCTTGCGCTACACCCCTATTATATGCGAATTTTGAAAAAAATGCAATAGGCGCAATATAATTTCACTTTTCACAGAAAATTCAACATTCTATCATTCTAAAAAGAGGGCGGAACTTGCTTCGCAGCAAATCCCGCCCTACAGGTAAGCGATATTCTACGCCATGCGGCACCCCGTCGCTTACGGAGGTGAAACATACACGTTCATCATATTCTGGCCGTGATGACCGGCTGACATCTCTGTCTATCTGTATTATACGCGGTTTTGCTGATTTTTGCAAGGGGCGGGCGTCTGCTTATTTGTAACGGATCTTCACGCGGACGAAAAAGAACTTACTCTATAGCCCCCGGCACAGGCCGACGGCTTTGCCTTCGATGGTAACGTCGTTCATTTCTTCTTTGCGGCGAATGATGGAGGAATACGCAGGGTTTTCCGGCCGCAATTCGATATAATCGGAGTGGAGGTAAACGTGTTTGAGCGTCGCCTCGTCCTCGATGCGGACGGCTGCGATCTCGCCGTTTTCCACTTCCACGTCCTTGCGGATTGCGACCAGGTCGCCGTCGTGGATGGTCGGCTCCATGCTGTCGCCCTTGCACATCAAGGTAAACGTGGCGTGCCATTCGGCCGGGATGGAGACGTAACCCTCGAGATTTTCCTCGGCCGTGATCGGCTGCCCGCAGGCAATCTGGCCGACCAGGGGGACGGATTCCATTTCGGGGAGGGGGTCGAAGCCGGGAGGAACGGCGAGAGGTGCGCCATTCTCCATCGGCACGTCATACCCCATCAGCCATGCTTCCGTAACGCCAAGAGCCTTAGCAAGTTCATATACCGCACTTTGTTTCCCTTCCCAGTCTCCCTTGATATATCGGGAAATGCTGGATCTTGAGATCCCTGAACGCTTCGCCAGCTCGGCCTGTGTCATTCCGCGCACGTCAAGGCCCTCTCGAAGTCTCCGTGCAAAAGTAGCCACTTTGTCTGACATAATATTCATCCTTTCAGGTGATCTACTTGCATTATATATGCTAAGTTGTGAAAAATCAATAGTTTCACAAAAATAAATTGCGAAATATCAAAATCAGATGTTGACATTTCGCAACCCTTGGTGTAGACTATAGTTGCGGTTGAGATACCGCAACTAACCAAACAGGAAGGAGGTAATCGATATGCCGGAAGTAAACTATAACCCGCTTCGTGGTCGTATGCGTGAGTGTGGGCTTACGCAGAAAGAATGCGCCGCCAAAATCGGTATCAGTGAAGGCCAGCTCAACCGTAAGCTGGCAGGAGAGTACGACTTCAAGCAGGACGAGATTCATGGTCTGTGCCGTCTTTTGAACATTGACGCGACGGAAATCGGGCACTATTTTTTTAGCCCTAAATGTTGAGAAACATCAACATACAGGAGGTGAACAGGGTGCGAGATTTCCTCAAGGAGAACTGGTTAACCATTTTGCTATCATCGGCAACAACCATTGTAGTCCGTTTACTGCTAGGGTGGTAATGACACTGACTATGATGGGCAGCCACAGAGATTTCAGCATCAGCCAAAAGTTCTGCTCGGCACGATACGACTGATAAATCTGGTACAGCTCAGACACACAGTAGGTATCTTTGGGGATCGGCGAGTTGAACGCATCCACCCCCTCCGTATCCGGGTGAACCAAATCCATCTCATAGAGCGGCCAAATCTCTCCTCGGGCGCATTTTGTATGAGGATGTTTGCTGATGTAACGAAGCAACCGTTTTTCGGATTTTGTTAAGACGATTTTTTCGCACAAAGATTTACGATCCATAACACCACCGTCCTTTCTGCTCATTGTAGCACGGGAAGGAGGGCAGAACAAGGAGGCAAACCCATTGAAGATCAAAATCCAGAAGAAACACGGCAAGTCGCGAATTTTCTTGGATGATAAGGAAGTGACAAGCTGCAAAGGTTACGAAATTGTGTCCAGAGGCAGCGACGGTTTTGTCACAGTGAATTTGACGATTGCGGCAGACACGCTGGACATGGAATCAGAAGCCTATCAGTTCCCACAGCAGCGATATGCCGGCAAGGATTGACTGCAAGTTAGATAAAACAGAGACAATCAAAGCGGCAACAGATACAAGGATGGCGATCGTACTTTTTCGGTCTGCATTGGGCGCGTAGAGCCATTCAATACCCGTTGGGGTGATGTTGTGGTTGATGAGGTCGATATGCCACATACCGTTTTCGTCCTTGAAGGAGTCAGCCGCAGCATTCAAAAACCGCGTTTGACACACTCGCCCCAAAGGTCAGATTCCTGCGACGTTGTGTAATTTGGTTCGCCGCTGCTTTCAACGTATCGCAATATTTTTCGCATTTCCTTGTACATTTTTCGCTTTGTCATTCAGAATCCCTTCTTTCTGCCACAATTCTAGCATGGGGCGGGGAAGGGCGCAAGCAAAGGAGGCGCTGTACGATGCAAGTCACAATAAAACCCAAGCAGGCCTACGATATGCTGCAGGACGCCGGCGTTGTGTTAGGAATTGAAAAGCTCAAGCAGGGCATCCGGCAGGGGGTGTGGCCGTGGGCCGACTATATCGCGGCCGAATCGGAACGGCAGGACGAGACGTATATCATCTACGCGATACCGTTTCGCCGCTGGCTGCGGGCCCGCAGCCCCTATGTGAAGCCGGACGCCCTGGACGCGCTGGAAGTAGAGCCGCTGACAAACGATAAGGAGGCACACCCATGAACACAAAAAGAACCGCCCTGGTGCTGGCACACCAGGACGGCAGAAGCGCGGGGGAATCGAGTAAATCCCGCACCAGTATTGTACATGAAATCGAGCGAAAAGTAAAGCGGCTTGCCCGGCAGCTGATTGTCGCCGCCGGCGCGGGCGGGCTGGGGCTGGCGGTGGGCACCGCGCTGCCGCCGCTGCTGGGGCTGACTGGCTGGCGGCCGGGGCTGACCCTGGCCGGGCTCTCGCTGCTGGCGATCGGCTGCGCGGTGGAGGTGATGGGCGAATGAGTAAACCGAGCAAACCCACCTGCGACGGGGATTGCCTGCACTGCACGCACGACGATTGCGACAGCGGCACCTTCGCCGGGGGACGGCGCACCCCGTTCGAGCGCGAGCAGAGCGCAATCCGCCAGGAGAAAGCCGCCCGCGCCAAAGCCGAAGCCGCCCGCCGCAAGGCGATCGAGGAGGCCTTTGTGGAGTGGAAACACCGCAATAACATCCGCGGGTATGAGAGGAGGCGCAAGGCATGAAGGGAATCCTGATCGACCCCGGCAAAGTACCGGAGATCTGCCGACTGCCGGATACGGGCCAGGAGCTGGAGCGTTGGCTCGGCGGGCCGATGCAGATGCGGAAGTTCGGGCACTGCTTTGCGGCGCTGCTCTACAGCCGGCAGGCTGGCGCGGAGCGGCCGAACCGGCGCTACCTTGACCACTGGTACTGCGGCCGGCTGCTGATCGTTGGCTGCCGCAACAACCGGTTGGGCAGTCTGCCCAAAGATCTGGCCCGGCAGCTGGCCCAGCAGTGGGCAAACGTGGAGGTACAGAAAACATGATGGAGACTTACGAAGCGTTTGCCGCCGGCAAGCTGACGGCCCAAAGCGACCTGATCCGCGCGCTGACCGATGTGCTGCGAAGCAAGCGGCCGGACGCCGAGAAGGTCAGAACGGCCAGAATCCTTCTGGCCGAAGCCGCAGCCGGCGCGCAGGCCCGGCGGCGGGAATTTGATGTGGAGGTGTAAGAGATGCGGCAGTACAAAACCAAATACGGCACCATCTTTGCCGTGAAAGAGCATAATGGCGTGCCTTCGATCATGTGCCGGGCGGAGCTCTCGGAGACCTGGTCTCTGAGCAGTATGATCGAGCCGTTCACGCCTGGCACCTGGACAGCGGAAAAATTGCAGGGCCATCTGGACAACTGGGCGGCCACTAAAGGCTGGCAGCCGGTGGACGAGCAGAAGCCCGCCAGCGCCGAGTCGGAGGACGGCTTCCCGGACTGGGTGCGGCCGATGGTGGAAGAGTTCCTTCGATTTCCGTTTTTTCATGAACTTCCTGCGTTTACCGCCTTTGAGCTCCGCCACAGCGAACCTGTGCGGCACTGCCAGGGCGGGTCGCTTGCAGAAGGTCTGTACGATACCAGCGCAAAGGGCATCAAGTTTTCTGTCTTTCGCGGCGAGAACAGCGACCAGTATCGAGAAGCAAGTTACACTTGGGGCGGCTTTGTCCGCCGCTGCAAGGCGGCAGGGTTGGCGCCCGAGCCGCTGACGCAAGACAAGGAGGATGCACCATGCACAACCAAACCTGCCCCGAGTGGGGCTGCTGCTGCGACCACGGGCGTGAGTGCTGCGCCGGAGCCGTCGAAAACGGCGGAAACTACGACCACCTCGGAGAGCGGGGAGGATGCAAGCAACTGCGAGACCCCTGCAACGGCTGCACAGCCGAGCAAAGAGCCGCCCACGGAACTTGCCCCCACTGCCCCTACGAATCCGCCCGCCTTTGACTTTGGCGCACTGGATGCAGACACTTCCGAGAAACTACGGGGCATCACCGACTGCGTGATGGAGCTGTACCAGTCCTACGCCTGGGGCATGGCTTACCAGGTGGGGCGTGCCCACGACCTGCTGTGCGGGGACAGCGACCGTTGTGAAACAGTTTCACAACGGTCAGAAAATGGGCAGTTTGCTAAAAAGGAGAAAACTTTTACTGCCTGGTGCGCCTACATCGGCGTGGAACGCCGCAGCGCCTACAACTTGCTGAACGCCTACCGGCTGATCTGCAAGGCCACGCCGGAGCAACAGAAAAATTTGCAGTTGGCCCCCGCCAAACTGCTGTACGAAACAGGCAAAAAGGATGTGCCCGACCATTTGGTCAATGCAGTGCTGGACGGCGATATCACCAAAACCAAGCAGTTTCTGGATGCAAAACGCGAGTGGCAGGCCCAACTGGATGCTGAGAAGGCCGCGCGGGAACAGGCCGAACAGGAGCGGGAACAGGCCATAAGCGACCGCGACTCTGCACGCGATGCTCAGATGAATTTTTCCAACATTGCCGATAGAATTGCAAAACAGCGCGACAAGGCTGAGCGCGACCGTGACGAAGCCCTCAAGCAGCGCGACGGCGCGCGGGAGGCGCTGGCCGCAGCCAAGCTGCGCGGCGACAAGTGGCAGGCCGAAGCAGAGGCCCTCAAGGCCCAGCCGGTCGAAGCCCAGGTTGTGGACGAGGAAGAGATCGACCGCCGCGCTAAAGAACGCGCCGACGAGCTGACCGCGCCGCTGCGCGAGGAGCTGGAGGCCCTGCGCGCCCGCCATCCCGCCGACCCCGAGGAAGCCGAGCAGGCCATGCGCGACGCCTACGACAGCACCCTCTACACCGGCCGCGCGATTGAAAACGCCTGGCGCACCCTGCGCCCGCTGCTTTCCTGCCTGGACGCCGCGCGCCGCGAGCAGGCGCTGCGGCAGCTGAACAAAACCATTTCCCAGATACAAGGAGAGATTGTCCAATGTCTGTAAAAATCACCGCCCTGCAGGCCGAGAACGTCAAGCGGATCAAGGCCGTGCAGATCGAACCCGCGCCCACCGGCCTGACCATCCTGGGCGGCAACAACAACCAGGGCAAGACCAGCGTGCTGGACGCCATCGCCTGGGCGCTCGGCGGCGAGAAGTACCGCCCGGCCGCCGCGGCGCGGGACGGCGCGGTCAGCCCGCCGCACCTCAAGGTGGCGCTGTCCAACGGCATCATCGTCGAGCGCAAGGGCAAAAACGGCGCCTTGACCGTCACCGACCCCACCGGCAAGCGGGCTGGCCAGACGCTGCTCAACGAATTTGTCGAGCAGCTTGCCCTCGATTTGCCCCGTTTCCTCAACGCCAGCGACAAGGACAAGGCCGACACGCTGCTCAAGATCATCGGCGTCGGCGATCAGCTGGCCGCGCTCGACCGCGAGATCAAAGCCATGTACGACAAGCGTACCGCGATCGGCCAGATCGCCGCCCAAAAGAAAGCCTACGCCGAGGAATTGCAGGAATATCCCGAAGCCCCGGCCGAGCCTGTCAGCGCGGTGGAGCTGATCCGCCGCCAGCAGGACATCCTGGCCAAAAACGGCGAGAACCAGCGCAAGCGGATGCGGGCTGCAGAGCTCGAGCGGCAGGCGCAGGCATTGCAGCAGAAGGTGGACGCGCTTGCCGCGCAGCTGGCCCAGGCCAGCGAAGAATGCGCCGCAACCCTGCACGACCTCGAAACCGCCCGCAAATCCGCCGCCGAGCTTGAGGACGAAAGCACCGCCGAGATCGAAGCGGCCCTGGCCGACGTCGAGGACACCAACCGCCAGGTGCGCGCCAACCTGGACAAGGCCCGCGCTCTGGAGGATGCCCACGAACTGGCCGGCCAGTACGACCTGCTCTCCGCCCGCATCCGCCAGAAGCGGGAGCAGCGCACCGCCCTGCTGGACGGTGCCGATCTGCCGCTGCCCGGCCTCGGGGTCGAGGACGGGGCCCTGACCTACCAGGGTAAGCGCTGGGGCGATCTTTCGGGCAGCGAGCAGCTGCGTGTGGCCACCGCGATTGTGCGCAAGCTCAACCCGGACTGCGGCTTTGTGCTGCTCGACAAGCTCGAACAGATGGATCTTTCGACGCTGCGGGATTTCGGCGCCTGGCTTGAACAGGAAGGCCTGCAGGCGATCGCGACCCGCGTCTCGACCGGCGGCGAGTGCCAGATCATCATCGAGGACGGTCGGGTGGCCGAACTCGCCGAACTCACACCCACCGCGCAGCCCGCTGCGCCCGGCTATTCATTTCAAGGAGGTTTGTTCTGATGGCAAAATATACGGTAACATCCGGCACCATCCCCGCGCCGGTCAAGGTGGTGCTCTACGGCCCCGAGGGCATCGGAAAATCCACCTTTGCAAGCCAGTTCCCCAACCCCGTATTCATCGACACCGAGGGCGGCACCAAGCGGCTGAACGTGGCCCGGCTGCCCGCGCCCACCAGCTGGTCGATGCTGATGGACGAGGTGGCCGAGGTCGCCCGTGGCAATGTGCCCTGCGACACCCTCGTCATCGACACGGCCGACTGGGCCGAGCGCCTGTGCATCGATGCGGTCTGCGCCCGGTTCAAGGTCAAGGGCATCGAAGATTTCGGGTACGGCAAGGGCTACACCTACGCCAAGGAAGAATTCGCCCGCCTGCTCGACGCGCTCGAGGAGGTGCTCGGGGCCGGCAAGCACGTCGTTGTCACGGCGCACGCCCAGATCACCCGGTTCGAGCAGCCCGACGCCGTCGGCAGTTACGACCGCTGGGCGATGAAAACCTCGAAGCAGGTGGCCCCGCTGCTGCGCGAGTGGTGCGATATGCTGCTTTTCGCGAACTACAAGACGATCGTCGAGAAAGCCGGCCCCGAAAAGAACGCCAAGAACAAGGCCAGCGGCGGCAAGCGGATGCTCTACACCACCCACAATCCGTGCTGGGACGCGAAGAACCGCTTCGACCTGCCGGATGAAGTGCCGTTTGAGTTTGCTTCCATTGCCGCCTGCATCTCCACCGCACCGGCGCAGCCCGCGGTTGCTGTGCCCCTGGCCACCATCGACCCGCAGCCGCTTGAAACCAAAAAGCCGGACAAGCCGGTTATGGTGGAGGATGAGCCGCCTGCGCATCCCGCCCCCACCCTGCAGCAGATGGCCGCCGAAGCGCAGCCGAAGATCGCCGCCGAGCTGGACGCCCTCGGCTACCCCGCCGCACTGCGCGACCTCATGGTTCCCGAGAACATCGACGACGCCATTTTGCGCCACGCAGTGTTCCAGCGCGGCTGCTACCCGGAGGATATGCCGGTGGCGAAGTACGCCCCCGAGCTGATTGGCAACATCGTGGCCAAGTGGCCGCAGTGGCTCGCCTTCATCCGCGAAAATTCCGACATCCCGTTTTGATCTGATTTGAAAGGAGTACCTGTATGTCTGAAAACATGAATCTTGACCCCAACCTGGAACTGGATTGGGACGGCGAAGTCTCCAACGACGGCAGTTTTGTGCTGCTGCCCGAGGGCGACTACCCATACACCATTACGAAGTTTGAGCGCGCCCGCTACGGCGGCGGCAGCAAGGTGCCGCCGTGCAAGATGGCACAGCTGACCGTGGCTGTCCACGGCGCGCAGGGCGACGCTTCTGTCAGCTACCGGCTGTTCCTGCTGGCGAAGTTCCAGTGGAAGATCGCCGAGCTGTTCATCTCGCTGGGGCTTGCCTCGCCGGATGACGAGAAGGTCCGCATGCAGTGGGACCGCGTGCAGGGCGGCACAGGCCTGTGCCATGTGGCGCAGCGCGAATTTACCAAACAGAGCGGCCCCCACGCCGGCGAAACCGGCACCGCCAACGAGATCACCAAGTTCCTGCCGCCGCCTGCGCCCAAGGCTGCGCCCGAAGCCCCCGCCTGGCAGCAGAGCGGGATGTTCTGATGAACGCCGCCGTATCGATGCGGCCCTACCAGCAGGCGGGCCGCGAAAAAGTCCACGCCGAGTGGGACGCCGGCCGCCGCAGCACGCTGCTTGTGCTGCCCACCGGCACCGGAAAGACCGTCGTCATGGCGGCGGTGGCCGAAGATCAGGTGCTGGCCGGGCAGCGGGTGCTGTTGCTGGCCCACCGGGGCGAGCTGCTTGACCAGGCGGCTGACAAGATCCTGACCGCCACCGGCCTGCGCTGCGCGGTCGAAAAGGCCGAGCAGACCTGCCTCGACAGTCTTTTTCGCATCACGGTCGGCAGCGTGCAGAGCCTGATGCGCCCACAGCGGCTTGCGCAGTTCCCGCACGACTACTTTGGCACCATCCTCATCGACGAAGCGCACCACGCCATCACCGACGGCTACCGCCGCATCCTGGACTGGTTCGACGGTGCCCGGGTGTTAGGCGTGACGGCCACGCCCGACCGCGGCGATATGCGAAACCTGGGCGAGGTGTTCGACAGCCTTGCCTACGAATACAAGCTGACCCAGGCCATCCGGGACGGGTACCTGTGCAAGATCATGGCGCAGACCATCCCGCTGCAGCTGGACATTTCGACCGTCGGCATGAGCGGCGGCGACTACGCCGTGCAGGGGCTTGGCACCGCGCTGGACCCCTACCTCGACCAGATCGCCGGGCAGATGGCGCGCTACTGCAAAGACCGCAAGACGGTGGTGTTTCTGCCGCTGATCAAGACCTCGCAGAAATTCCGCGACATCCTCAACGCGCACGGGTTTGCCGCCGCCGAGGTCAACGGCCAAAGCCCTGACCGGTCCGAAATTTTGGCCGACTTTGCCGCCGGCAAGTACAACGTGCTGTGCAACAGCATGCTTTTGACCGAGGGATGGGACTGCCCGCCGGTGGACTGCATCGTGGTGCTGCGCCCCACCAAGGTGCGCAGCCTGTACAGCCAGATGGTGGGCCGCGGCACCCGGGTGTTCCCGGGCAAGGAAAACCTGTTACTGCTCGACTTCCTCTGGCTGACCGACCGGCACGAGCTGTGCCGCCCGGCTGACCTGATCTGCGAGGACCATGAGGTCGCCCAGAAAATGACCGAGACGCTGGCCGAATCCGGCTGCCCGGAGGACATCGAGGAAGCGGCCGCACAGGCCACCGAGGACGTCGTAGCCCAGCGCGAGGAAGCCCTGGCCAAGCAGCTGGCCGAACAGCGCCGCAAGCGCGCCAAGCTGGTGGACCCGCTGCAGTACGAGATGAGCATCCAGGCCGAGGACCTGTCCGGTTATGTGCCGGCTTTCGGCTGGGAAGCCGCCCCGCCCAGTGCCAAGCAGACCGCCGCCCTGGAAAAGGCCGGCATCAACCCCGAAACCGTGGACAGCGCCGGCAAGGCCGAAAAGCTGCTGGACCGCCTGGCCAAGCGCCGCGGCGAGGGGCTGACCACACCCAAACAGATCCGCTGCCTGGAACGGTACGGGTTCCGCCACGTCGGTACCTGGAGCTTTGAAGCGGCCCGGCACATGATCGACCGCATTGCAGCAGCCGGGTGGAAGGGCGCGCCCCGCGGCGTGACCCCCGCCACCTATGTGCCGCCGGCCGAAACGCCTGCCTTTGACGGCTGGGGCATCTGAGAGGAGGGATACTTTGGAAGACCCGAACGAGCTGCTGCAGGCGCTGGAGGCCATCAGCCCCGCGACCTGCACCTACCAGGAATGGCTGGCCGTCGGCATGGGGCTGAAGGAAGCCGGTGTGCCGGTCACCGCCTGGGAGCAGTGGAGCGCCCGCGACGGCAGCCGCTACCACAAAGGCGAGTGCGCCCGCAAATGGGAAAGTTTCCGCGGCAGCCCGGCCCCCGTAACGGCGAACAGCATCTTCAAGCTGGCGCGCGACCACGGCTGGACCGGACCCGCCGACGTCGAACTGGACTGGAACGACGAAATTCGCGTCGGCCCGGCCTCCGGCGTTGAGGGGCGCGTTGTAGACCCGCACTGGCTGGACGTGCCGGAGCTGGCCATCCCCGACGCCAATGCGCCGTGGGACCCCGCCGCCCAGCTGATCGCCTACCTGCGGGCGCTGTTTGAGCCCGCCGACCATGTGGCATACGTGACCGAGAGCTTCATGGACAAGGACAAGCGCCGCCCCACCAAGGGCTGCTGGGACCGCACGGCCGAACAGCTCATTGCTGAGCTTTCGACCTGCGGCGGCGACCTGGGCCGCGTGCTGGGCGACTATGACCCGGAAGTCGGCGCCTGGATCTGCTTCAACCCTGTGGACGGCGAAGGACGCCGGGACGCAAACATCACCGAGTACCGCTACGCCCTGGTGGAATCGGACGAGCAGGACCTGGACCGACAGGCCGCCATCATCCACCAGATGGAGCTGCCGCTGGCCGCGCTGGTCTACTCCGGCGGCAAGAGCATCCACGCCATTGTCAAGGTGGATGCCTCCGACTATGCCGAGTACCGCAAGCGGGTGGACTACCTGTACAATACCTGCCGCAAAAACGGCCTGCAGATCGACCAGCAGAACCGCAACCCCAGCCGCCTGTCTCGTATGCCCGGCGTGCTGCGAAACGGCCAAAAACAGTGCCTGCTGGAGACTAACACCGGCAAGTCCTGCTGGCAGGAGTGGCAGGACTGGATCGAATCCGCCACCGACGACCTGCCCGACACCGAGAACATGGCCGACAGCTGGGACGATCTGCCCCCGCTGGCCGATCCGCTGATCGACGGTGTGCTGCGCCAGGGGCACAAGATGCTGCTGGCCGGCCCGTCCAAGGCGGGCAAGAGCTTTGCGCTGATCGAGCTGTGCATCTGTATTGCCGAGGGCAAGCCCTGGCTGGGGCGGTTCGGCTGCGCCCAGGGGCGGGTGCTGTACATCAACCTGGAGCTGGACCGGGCAAGCTGCCTGCACCGCTTCAAGGACGTCTACACCGCCCTGGGCTACCCGCCCGACCATGTGGGCCGCATCGACCTGTGGAACCTGCGCGGGGCCAGCGTTCCCATGGACAAGCTGGCGCCCAAGCTGATCCGCCGCGCTGCCAAAAAGGACTACATCGCCATCGTGCTGGACCCCATCTACAAGGTCATCACCGGCGACGAGAACAGCGCCGACCAGATGGCGAAGTTTTGCAATCAGTTCGACCTGGTCTGCCGGGAACTGGGCTGCGCCGTGATCTACTGCCACCACCATTCCAAGGGCGCCCAGGGCGGCAAGCGCAGCATGGACCGCGCCAGCGGCTCCGGCGTCTTTGCCCGCGATCCGGACGCCATGCTGGATATGACCGAGCTGACGCCCACCGACGCCATCCGCAAGCAGCTGGAAAACCGGGCGGCCTGCGCCGCCTGCAAAGCAGCCCTTGACCGCAGGGGGCTGGAGGATGCCTACAGCCAGGACGACGCCCTGAGCCGCACCCGGATGCTGGACATCTGCAAAGAGCAGCTTTCGCTGGCCGACCGCCGGCAGCTGGATGCCGACATCGAGGCCGCCACCCGCCGCGCGCTGGCCCAGACCGCCTGGCGCATCGAGGGGACCCTGCGGGAGTTCGCCCGCTTTGACCCGGTAAACCTCTGGTTCGACTATCCCGTCCACAAGCTGGACACGGGGCTGCTGGAGGACTTGCAGCCGGAAGCCGACTACAAGCGCCTGGGCGAGCGGGGCGCAGCCCAGCGGTGGAGCGACAAGGGCCGGGAGGACTACGCCAAAAAGCGCAGCAAGGACCTGTCCGCCGCCTTCGAGGCCTGCATGATGGACGGCGAGGTGACGGTATACAGCATGGCCGAGTACATGGACCTGAAGCCCCGGACGGTCAAGAGCCGTTTGAAAGCAGACGGCGGTTACTGGATCGATGGCGAGAAGGTCGGCCGCAAGGAACCAGGCAGCCGGGGGTGAAATATACAAAACGTAATTTCGAATTATACAAATCGTTATATTTTTGCAGTTATAGCCGCCATTTACGTCACTGCAAAAATGCAGCGAATAGCGAAAAATGCCGCTATAAATTGCAAAATTGCAGTGCAAAAATAGCCTTATATATATATAAGCAAAACAACTGCGTTGTGTTTGGGTGTCCCCAAGTATGGGGGCGTGCACAGCCCCCCATACATTGGGGAACCCCCTCCCAAACACTGTGGCAGAAAAAGAAAGGAGAAAAAGCCGATGCAATTCTTCCTGCCGATGAAACCGCCTACCGTGACCCACCACGCCAAGGAGCTGCACGCCTACATGAAAGGCGGCAAGCCCTGCGCCGTCCTGCATGACAGCCGCGAGCTGAAGGACGCCCGCGCCAAGCTGCACGCGGCCCTGGCGCCCTTCGCCCCGGACAAGCCCTTCGGCGGGCCGGTGCGTCTGCTGGTCAAGTGGTGCTTCCCGTCCGATGGCCGCCACGCCGACGGCGAGTGGAAAACCACCAAGCCTGACACCGACAACCTGGACAAAGCCCTCAAGGACGAGATGACCCGTCTGCATTTCTGGCGCGACGACGCCCAGGTCGCGAGCGAGATCAGTGAAAAGTTTTGGGCCGATGTGCCGGGGGTCTTTGTGAAGGTGGTGGCGCTGTGAAAAACCTGAGTTATGACAACGCCAACGCCCGCTGCGTGCCCTATGACAGCCCGCCGCTCGGGCTGGCGGCGCAGTTACAGCGGCTCGCCACCGAGGAGCGCCCCGGCGCCTGTCTGGGCTGCGGGTTTGAGCACAACTGCCGCCGAGACGGCTGCGCGGTGCTGCGCAAGGTCAGCCGGATTGTGGCGAGAGAGGAGGAAAGAGGATGACGGTTGGCATCATTTGTGATCTGCTGTTTACCTCGTTACCCGTCGTGCTCTTTTTCGCAATGATAATCGCCGGAAAACTGCTGCCGGACAAACTTGATGATGAGGATGACGGCTACGACGAATATGAAGATTTCTGGTGGACATGCCCGTAGGAGGTGAACACGATGCGAAAAATACTGCGGCCGCTGGCAGAGGCGCTGGTCTTTCTCGCCGCGCTGATTCTGATCGCGCTGCCGGGAGGTGGGAATGATGACCTATGACGAGAAGATCGCCTGGCTGCAGCGGTACCTGGACAGCCTGCGGCTGGAGCGCGAGCTTGAGCGGGAGGTCGACCAGATGGAGACGCTCGCCACCCGTGTGACGCCGCGCTTGTCCGGTATGCCGGGCGGCGGCGCGGACGGCCAGAGCCTGCCCCGGGCCGTCGAGGGGATCATCCGGGCCAAGCAGGAGCTGGAAGTGCAGGTCAACGTCTGCAAAGCCATCCGCGCCGAGGTCGTGGCCGCCCTCGAACAGATCACGAACCCGCGAGACCATGAGATTTTGCGCCGGCGGTACATACTCGGACAGCGCTGGGAGGAGATCGCCGTGGAGATGCACCTCGAATACCGATGGGTCACGCGCAGCCACCACCGCGCGGTGGACAGGATGATTTTGACCCCGGAAAGCCCCATTTGAATGTGCTATACTGATACCATAGGCAGCGCGCGGGACGGGGACCCCGCCGCGCCTTGGCATCATATGTATCTTGTGAACCTCCTTTTTCAAATTCCTGCGCCGGCTGAGATGCCGGCCGCCCTCGGCGCCCGCCGGGGGATTTTTTGTGCCCGCCCCTGCCGCACGAGGCCGGGGCAGGCTTCACCCCGCCCGGCAGGCGGGACAGGGATCACACATTGCAGATAACCAGCCTGTAGCCCCTGCACTGCCGGGCGGCTTCTTAAAAACTACCCACGGGGGTGCCGTTATGGCCGCTGCGAGAAACCGCCCCGACCATGACGGCACCCACCGGCTGGCCTTTGAGCGGAACAAGAAAAGGATCTTTGCCACCCAGAATGTCTGCGGCATCTGCGGCAAGCCGGTCGACTTCTCTCTCAAGTATCCGCACCCGATGTCCGCCTGCATCGACCACATTATTCCGGTTTCCAAAGGCGGGCACCCGTCGGACATCGACAACCTGCAGCTCGCGCACTGGTGCTGTAACCGCGCCAAATCGGACAAGCTGCGGCAGAGCAAAGCGCAAGACGGCCCGCTCGAAGTGCTCAGCAACCGGATATTGCCGCAGAGCTGCGACTGGACGGCCTACCGCGCCAGGTAGGGGCATACCCCCCTCCCCCGGGGGCCTTTCGGACTTCAACGCCGTCACTGGGAATATTTTCACGCGCAAA
>ERZ1643249.678-NODE-678-length-36822-cov-5.681372_pt1 | contig 36822 bp, 38 predicted proteins | sample MGYA00579263_ERZ1643249 | MGnify/ENA primary metagenome ERZ1643249 (study PRJEB29033, sample SAMEA4952264) | chicken gut metagenome | biome: Broiler Chicken; feature: Gastrointestinal Tract; material: Caecum | place: Ireland | collected 2018 | study: Broiler...
CGCCAACGGTAATTACGGGAAAATCAAGCGCATACTCCCTGCCTGTTTTGGGGTTAATGGAAGAAGGCCCCGTTGTGCCTTTGCAGCCGCCTAAGACATTTGAACATATTACAAAAAACCTTCTTGTATCAAAGGCTTTTCCGTCCCCTATCATTGTATCCCACCAGCCGGGTTTTTTATCATCTTTTGAATGATAATGCGCGGCATGTGCGTCAGCTGTCAGGGCATGGAGAATCAAAATGGCATTATCGCCCTGTTCGTTAAGTTTCCCGTATGTTTCATAAGCCACCTGAATGTCTTCAAGCTCTTTTTGGCACTCAAGTTTAATCGGTTTATCTATTTTGTAATACTCTGTTTTAACAAGAATCTTATCTTCCATAACAAGGGTATTGTAGCATAATCAAATAAAAGTTTACTTTTATGTAAACTTTAGTATAAATTTTGTAAAAATAGCAAAAGTTTTTTTAAAAGCTGCCGATAGTATAAATACAAGACAACACATATAGGAAAAATTTATGGAAAACTTTAGAAACCATAATGGTGAAGGCGAAGATTCAGGAGTATCTATCTACTCACGTTCAATAAATCTCCTTGATGACGATCCGCTCGAGGAAATTTTTGCGCTTAATCTCGGTGATTTTTTAACCGAACATTTAATCAATCCAGAACTTGCGCATAAAATCGGAGATAAAGTTCGCGATAAAAACGAAAGTCTTAAGGAGCAGTTAAGAGAGCTTGTTTCCATATACTCCATAGACAATACCCTTTCGCTTTTAGGGTTTAAAAATGACGAAGATTATGTGATTTATAACTCCATTGCAAAAACCATCAAGCTTATGCTCTCTCTTGAGGAGTGCAATATTTATCTTTGCAATAAGGGTGAAGAGCTTAAGCTTCGCGGTAATTCAAACGATGAAATCAACACGGAAGTTGAAGATTATATTCTAAAATGCCACAGGGATGAAAGCGACATTGTTTTTGAGCGCGAAGGCAGACAGATAAGTGTTTTCCCTATGAAAAACAACTTTGAATGCATAGGTTCAATTGAAGTGGTCAGAATGACTGACAAGCCTCTTGAAGAGCAGTTTGCACAGCTCATTAAAATAACCGCGGGGCTTTTTGTGACTTCTCTGGGCTTGCAAAAACTTATAGACGAGGTAAGGCGTCTTATTTCACAAAAAGTTGTGTCAACTTCCGAGCTTCAAAATCTGCGTGCCCAGCTGACGGCGATTATAGGCGATCTTGGCGACCAGCAGCAGGCTTTTGTTGAAAAACTTGCATATGCGGTTGACTGCAAGGGTAAATATAAAAATGACCACTCAAGAAGGACTGCGGAACTCTCGCGTGAAATATGCCATTATCTCGAGTTGAATGAAAAAACGACAGATTTGATATATTATGCCGGACTCTTGCAAAATATCGGCAAAATTACATTAAGCGATGACCTGTTCTCCAAAAAAGAAAAACTTACGAAAGAAGAATGGGAAAAACTGCAAGAACACCCTAATGCAGGTGTCAGCCTGCTTATGAATATAAACTTCATGTCGGAAGTTGTTCCCTATATTCACTACCAGCGCGAACGCTGGAACGGACAGGGCGCGCCGGAGGGTTTAAACGGACATTCCATTCCTTTCGGTTCAAGGATTATTGCCGTGGCGGATGCATATTGCGCACTTCTTGAGGACAGACCGCAAAGAGCGGCGCTTGGCAATGAAGAAGCTCTTGAAATATTAAAAAGTGAAAGCGGAATCAAGTGGGATCCTGTTGTTGTGGATGCGCTTGTAAAATTAAAATCATAAATTTAAGCATAAGTCAAAAAGTTAGACACTCCCTTTATTTTAAGGGAGTTTTCTTTATCTTTTTGCGTTTTTATTTCTATGTGCGGGATATCCGTAGATAAAATAAATTACCACACCTATTAAAATCCAAACAGGAAAAAGAGTGGACGATGTTTTAAGTGTTTTAAGAGAATATACAATTAAACCTCCGCAGAAAAAGATTCCCAAAATGGGAAAAAGAGGTACAAAGGGTACTCTAAAGGGTCTCGGTCTGTCCGGGTCGGTTTTTCTTAAAATCATAACTATAATGCAGATTATGATAAATGATGTAAATGTTCCAAAGTTGCATAATTCCGCCGAGATATTTAAATCCATAAATACCGAGCCTATTATTACTATAAGACCGCAAATCCAGGTAAGAAGATTGGGTGTTCTTGTTTTTTTGTTTACTATTCTGAGCGAGCGCGGAATGAATTTATCGCGGCTCATGGCATAAAGTATTCTTACCGTACCCAGCTGATATACAAGCAATACGGAAGTAAGACCGGCTATTGCACCCGCTGATATAAAGCCCGCAAACCAATCTTTACCGACGTAGTGCATAGCATGTGCTATGGGGGCTTGAATATCGATAAGTTTAAACGGAACCATGCCTGTTAAAACAAGCGCTACACTGATATATAAAACCGTACATATGCAAAGCGTTCCTAAAATACCTATGGGAATATCTTTTTGCGGATTTTTGGTTTCTTCTGCGGTAGTGGATATAGCATCAAAACCTATGTAGGCAAAAAATATCAAAAACGCGCCCATAACAACGCCCGAAAAACCGTTTGGCATAAAAGGCGTCCAGTTTTCAGGCTGAACATAATGCGCACCCACAAAAATAAAGGTCGAGATTATAAAAAGATTTATTGCAACCATAACCCCTGCAAAGCGGGTTGACTCCTTAATCCCCTTGATAAGTATGAAAGTTAAAAGTATGACTATAAAAATTGCGGGCAGGTTAATTGCAAACGGAATTTTATCGAAAATATAGGGAATTTTATCATGAATATCAAGTCCGTATTTGTCGCACATAATTGAAATTGAGCGGTAATCGTTTCTGAGCCAGAGGGGAAAATTTGTAATAAAGGCGGGCAGTATGTGTTTAAAACCTTTTAAAAATTGTGCAAAGTATCCGCTCCATGCGCTTGCAATTGTAATGTTGCCTATTGCATATTCAAGCATTAAAATCCAGCCGACAATCCATGCCATAAACTCGCCCATTGTAACGTAAGTATATGTATAAGCAGAGCCTGCAATCGGGAACATTGCGGCAATTTCGGAATAGCAAAGAGCCGAGAAGATACTTGCAACTGCAGCAAGAACCATTGAAATTATAATGGCAGGGCCTGCACCGGCGCCTTCGGGGCCGCCTACAATTGCGCTTCCTATGATTGTAAAAATTCCTGTTCCTACAACGGCGCCTATACCGAGAATAATAAGGTCAAAGGCACCGAGCGTTTTTTTGAGGTCTGACTTTTTTGCCGTTTCTATTACTTCATCTGCAGATTTTTTTTCCAGTGCATTGGCGCTAAAATTCTTAAGACCGCCAAGCACTGAGTTTAAGATACTATTTTTCATCTTTTTCGACTTTTCTCTGTTTTTTATATCCGTAGCTAAAATATATTAATACTCCCAAAACCAGCCAAAGCGGAAAAAGGAATCTTGAAGTTGTTAAAAACTGCATTGAATATATCATAAGTCCGCCGCAGCATAAAACCCCAAAAATAGGGAATAAGGGTGAAAACGGCACTCTAAAGGGCCTCGGTCTTTCAGGGTCGGTTTTTCTTAAAATTATTACCGCAATGCAAACAATAATAAATGATGTAAAAGTTCCAAAGTTGCAAAGCTCTGCAGCAGTTGAGATATTTAAAAACATTGAACCTAAAATACAGATTAATGCTACCATAATTGTTATTATATGAGGTGTTTTAAACTTTTTATGCACCGTTTTTAAAATTGAAGGCAGGTAATTATCACGGCTCATTGCAAACAGGATTCTTGTACCTGCAAGCATAAGAACCAGAAGTACCGAAGTTAAGCCTGTTAATGCACCGAGTGAAATAAGCCCCGCCACCCAGTCCTGGCCGACAGCGCGCATGGCATGTGCTATGGGGGCGTGGGTATCAATCTGTCCGATGGGCACCATACCTGTTAAAACAAGTCCTACAAGGACATAAACCACTGTGCAGGCTGCAAGAGAGCCTATGATACCTATAGGCAGGTTTTTCTGAGGGTTCTTAGTTTCTTCCGCTGCAGTTGCAATAGCATCAAAACCTATATAGGCAAAGAAAATTATAAAAGCACCCATAAATATGCCTTCAAAACCGTTAGGGGCAAAGGGCACCCAGTTTTCGGGCTTGACGTAAAACGCGCCCGTAAATACAAAAAGTGCTATTACGGCAAGCTTTATAACTACCATAATGCCTGCCATATTTGTGGATTCTTTAATTCCTTTGATTAAAATTGCCGCCATAAGCACGGTTATTAAAAGCGCGGGAACATTAAAACATATCGGAATGCCCGCAAGGGAAGGTATGACGCTCGAGGGGTCTATTCCCTGTTTGCTCAGAAGCGAAACGGCGCTTGAATAGTCATTTATAAGCCATACGGGAGGATTTGTAATAAATGAAGGCAGGAAAGGAAAGCCCTTTAAAAACTGTATCAGATATCCGCTCCATGCGCTTGCAACTGCAATATAACCCACAAGATATTCAAGCATCAGAACCCAGCCTACAATCCAGGCTAAAAACTCGCCCATTGTGGCATAAGTATATAAATACGCAGAACCCGCCGCAGGAATCATTGAGGCAAATTCACTGTAGCACATGGCAGAAAATACACAGGCAAGCGATGCCAGAATCATTGATAAAACAAGGGCAGGGCCGGCGCCTGCGCTTTCGGGCGAGCCTGCGGCAGCTATGCCTACGACCGTAAAAATACCCGAACCTATAATTGCGCCTACACCCAGAATTATAAGGTCAAATGCGCCGAGCGTTTTTTGCAGCCCGCCTTTGTTGGCGCTTTCAATCATTTCATCGGGATTTTTTGTTTTAAATAAATTTTTTACAAATGTACCGATTGCTCCGACTTCAAGTTTTTCTTCGCACCCGTTGTGCAAATCGTTGTTAATCTCTCTCATGCTTAAAGATTTTTCCTATCTACTTTTTAAGTAAAGGAAAACCAAGGCTCTCCCTTTGTTGTACGTATAATTTAGCGACAGCTGCCGCCATTGTCCTTACTCTGTTTATGTAATTTACTCTTTCATCCTTGCTTATAACCCCTCTTGCATCAAGAAGGTTAAAAGTGTGGGAGCATTTTAAAACCCAATCATACGCGGGAAGCACAATGCCTGCTTCAAGCGAAGAAAAAGCCTCCGCCTCGCACAGGTCAAACATTTTAAATAACCTTTCGGGGGTTGAGAATTCAAAATTGTATTTGGATTGTTCAATTTCATTTTGCAAATAAATATCGCCGTATTTTAGGCTGTTGTTCCACATGACATCGTAAACCGAGTTTACATTTTGCAGATACATTGCAATGCGCTCTAAACCGTAAGTAATTTCAAGCGCAACAGGTCTGACTTCAAGTCCGCCCACCTGTTGAAAGTATGTAAACTGGGTAATTTCCATACCATCCAACCAGACTTCCCAGCCTACTCCGGCTGCGCCGAGTGTGGGGCTTTCCCAGTTGTCCTCAACAAATCTTACATCGTGTTTTGATAAATCTATACCTATGGCTTCAAGCGATTTTAAATAAATATCCTGCGCGTTATCGGGTGAAGGTTTTAAAATCACCTGATATTGAAAATAGTGCCCCAGACGGTTGGGATTTTCCCCGTATCTGGCGTCTGTCGGACGTCTGCATGGTTCAATCATTGCAACACTGTAAGGCTCCGGCCCGAGCGACCTTAAAAATGTGGCGGGATTCATAGTGGAAGCGCCTTTTTCAATGTCGTAGGGCTGCTGAATGATACATCCGCAGTCAGACCAGTATTTAGACAGATTTAGTACAAGTTCCTGAAATGTTATAGTCATAGTTTAAATTCTATTACAAGGGTAAAATTTACGCAAATTAAGATTTCGTTAAGAGTGCCCGAAGTGCACAACGGCAGAACGGACACTCTTAAAAATTTTATGAATTTCTGTTATCGTAATCGATTCTTCCGAGTAGTTTGTTTAGTCTTTTAGCCACATCTTTAAACTGGTCAATGCTCAGACTTTGAGCACCGTCAGAAGATGCATGATCGGGGTCGTGGTGAACTTCAATCATAAGACCGTGTGCACCGGCGATAAGGGCTGCTTTACCCATGGGCTCAATTAAATAGCGCTTTCCGGTACCATGTGAGGGATCCACTATTATAGGCAGGTGCGAGTATTTTCTTATAATCGGAACGGCAGCAATATCAAGAGTATTTCTTGTGTAATCGTTATCAATTCCCTTGATACCTCTTTCGCACAGAATGACATTCGGGTTGCCGTTATATACAACGTATTCGGCCGCAAGTAAAAATTCCCTTATGGTTGCAGCGGCGCCGCGTTTAATCATAACGGGTTTATCTATTTTACCCAGAGCTTTGAGCATTTTGAAGTTTTGCATATTTCTTGCGCCGACCTGCAGTACGTCGGCATATTTGCACACAAGCGGAATGTCCATGGTGTCCATAATTTCCGTTACCACAAGCAGGCCTGTTTTTTCTCTTGCCTGTGCAAGGTATTGAAGCCCTTTTTCTTCCAATCCCTGAAAATCATAGGGCGAGGTTCTGGGCTTAAATGCGCCGCCCCTTAAGAACTGGCAGCCCATTTCTTTTGCAGCCTGTGCAACTTTTAAAAGACCTTCAAAATCTTTTTCCACGCTGCAGGGGCCTGCCATAATCACCGGACGCTCCAGCCCGCCTATTTTTACGCCGTTTTTAAATGTTATTACGGTATCTTCTTCTTTTGTACTTCTTGAAACCAGTTTATAAGGCTCCTGAATAATTTTTACTTCATGTACGCCGTCAATAGAGTTAATACTGGACTGGCTGAGTTTGGCTTTGTCCCCCAAGACCGCAACAACGGTCAGGTGCTCGCCTCTGTTTATATTGACTCTGAGGCCTTTTGACTGAATGTAATCGACAACGCGGTTGATTTGTTCTTCGGTTGCCTTTGGTTCCATAACGACAATCATGTTATATACTCCAACTTAGTACTGTTACAGAAAAATATTAAAGCACAAAAACCCTCTTTTTGGGAATTTTTGTGCTTTTAAAAGTTTATAAAACTTATTATTTTTTAATCTTTATCCTCATCCTTCTCATCATCATCGTCATCGTCGTCTTTGTCGATTTTGGATTCAGGATTTACTTTTTCTTTTTCTTCCTCTTTATTTGGTGCACTTGCGGGCTTGTTTTCGCTTGTGTTTTCGGGGGCTTTTTTGTCTTCGGTTTTGTTTTCTTCTTTTGTATTTTTATCCGGTGCGCTCTTGAGTGTTTTTTCCTTTATAAGCTGTACTATTTTTCCTGCAACAGGCACCATAAGAACTGTTACAAGGAATCTTACCGTGATTGAGAAGATTGTAAGAGATTTTGCTTTTTCGACGCGTTTTGTGTAGTCTCTCAGACCCTTTCTGAATTCTTTTGAATTCAGAATGTCTTTTCCGAGTTTTGCAATACCTTCTTCTCCGCCTTCAAGTACTTCCGGAGCTTTTTCTATTACTTTATCAAGCACTTCTCTGCCTTTTTGTTGATAGAAAGCACCTTTTACTCTGTCCAGGAATACGTCGCTGGCTTTGTCTATAAGTGCCGCCATTGTAGAAGATACGGCGGTAACCGTTATATTATTAACCATAAGAGGCATTTTGCGCTCTTCAGGTATTTTTTCCGATTTTCTTGTGTTGTTTACATAAAAGAAAGTAATTGCAAATGAAGCCAAATCGGCCATTCTTGCAGAAGGTTTTTTAAAGTGGTTTAAACCTTCCACAAGTTTTTGTGAAAGTTTTGTGTTGCTTGCTCTTCCTATTACATGTCCGATACCGTCTGTGATTCTGTCATATATCGGCCCCATTTCTTTTGCGTCTTTGCCTGCTTTGGGAAGAACATCGCTAAAAGATTCTTTAATAGAAGAATTTATAACATCAAGAACTTTCTGAGAGTATTTAGCCTCGCTGCCCTTGAAGTTTGGTTGAATGTTTTTATATGCCATAGCGGGAGTTATTTTCATTTTATTGCACCTCCCGCAAATTGTTTAAATACCTGTTCATTTTCGTTTAATTTCAACTGTGAGTGCTGTTGTATGATTTCATTAATTTTTGCTTCTTTTTCAGCTTTCTTTGCGGCATTTTTCTTGCCGAAGAGGAAATTAAGCAGATAGGGCATAAAAGCAATTGTAATGGCTGCTTTTGTCGGAGTAATGGCAAGGTCTGCAACTTTTTTGTAGAAAGTTGAGTATGCATCTGCGAGATATCCGCCCATAATATCTTTTCCGTCTTTTGTCTTGCCGACCACAATATCTTCCCACTTGGGATCGATAAGTTTGGCGTATTCGGGGTTGATTTTAAACTTGGCCATATTCTTGGTGACCTTTTTAACGCTTTTTGATATGGGCGTGAGGATAATTGAAGATAACACAAAGCCGGTTACTGCGGCTACAAAGTTTTTGGTTGCAGCCATTTGCTTGTCTTCTTCTTCCGCTCCGGGCATTGCAAGTACACATATGGGCTTTAGGAGGCCTGCAAGAAATATGGTGATAATATTTTCAAAAAGTGCTTCGTTGTCTTTGACAAGTTTTAAAGCATTGTTTACTTTCTGGCTTTTTAAGAACTTAACCGCCCATTCCGGTGCGTTTTTTACCCCTTTAAAGTCTTTGCCGCCTTCTTGTATTAACTCTTGCAATGCATTGTTTATTATTTTTTGCGTATCTAAACTTGCAGACCCGCTAAAGTTTACACTTTTAGCGGGTCTGTTCTTATCTGTAGTTATATTTGCGCCTTTATGCTCGGCACCGTAGTCCAAATTTTTGCTCGGCCTGTTTCCCGTGCGCTTCATATGAGGCGAAGAATTAAAATTTAAATGTGATGTTAAATGCTCGATCTTCATGGTACTAGTATAAAGCGAAAAAATTTTTTTCTTTGCTAGTATTGCCCGATTGATTTACAAATCTTAACATTTGCTGAAAACCCTTGAACCATGCTCGTTTAGAGTTTTGAAAATATAATTTTCAAGCTTGTCGGTTATGATTTTTTCAAGATTTATTCCGTAAAGCGAATTGATTTCTTTTATAAAAAAGCATGGGCTGGTTATATTTATTTCAATTACCTTATCTGCTATTACATCAAGTCCCGCCATTATTACGCCGTCATCCATGAGTTTTTTTGCTATTACACCCTCCATTGCTTTTTGTTCGGGTGTGATGGTGCAGAGTTTTAAATTTGCGTCGCAGTGCTCGTTAAATTTAAAGTCATCGTTTGTTGCGACTTTTTGCACGCAGTAATCAAGAATTTCACCGCATATAAATATAAGTCTTTTATCTCCTTCTTTGATATCGGGCAGAAATTCCTGCACCATTACGGTTGTTTTTCCGTTATCGGTTGCCGTGTTTATAATTGTGTTTGTGTTTTTATCTCCGTCAAAAAGATAAAATACCCCGCTTGAAAAGCAGCGGTTTAGGGGTTTGATTACAATTTCGCGGTGCTTTTTAAGAAATTCTCTTATAAGCTTTGTATTTGAGGTTACTATATTATCGGGTGCAATCTCGGGGAAGTCGTTTATGTAGAGTTTTTCATTTTTATCTCTTATGGCTTGTACTGAGTTTAAGACAAGGGTTTTGTCCTTTTGTACCATACTTAAAATATAAGTTGCATTTATATAGTTAATGTCAACAGGAGGGTCGGGACGGAAAAATATGACATCAAAGTCATTAAGCATGGTATTTTTCAGCTCATTTTCCTTAAATAATTCGCCCGAGTCAAAAAATGAGTTTGCGCAGAAACAAAAAGGTTTGTTATTACAGATATTGAGCATATTTTTTGTTGCAACAAAAACTTTGTGCCCCCTCTTTAAAAACTCGACATTCAGCCAAAAATTTGTTACAAGTTTGTTGAATTCAAAATATTTATATTCTAATTCATCGATTATAAAAAGTATTTTCATATTTCAAATTATATAATAAACAAAACGTACGATTTTAAAATAATTAATTATATAGTATAATTTCAACCATGAAGAGATGTCCTTTTAACAACGCTGAGTGTAATGACGGATGTTCGTTATTTATTTCAAAAGATGAACTTAACGAACTTGTTGTAAACAGGCTCAAAGCTATAGGAGTTTTTAGCGATGAGAACGGAGGCATATGTTCGCTGAAGTCCTCTGCTCTTGCACAATCCCGCTATATTTTTGAAAATACTTCCGTATATAACAAAAAATAAGAAAGATATTACCATGCACAAAGAAATTTTAATTGAGGATTTAAAAAAGAAAATTACCCAATCGCCCGATACGGATGAAAATTACAGGGCTCTTGCAAATATTTATGTGGCGGATGAAGACTATGATTCCGCGCTGAAGGTTTATGAACGCCTTCTTGAAAGATTTCCTGAGGATATGCAGGCGCTTATTAATACAGGCAGTATTTATTTCTATAAAAAAGACTACGAAAGGGCAATAGAAAACTATTTAAAGGCAAATAAACTTGACCCTTCTTCTTATGCGGTTAATTTTAATCTCGGTAATGTTTATGCGGAGGTCGGCAGTTTTTCAAACGCGCTTAAATATTACAATAATTCTCTTGAAATAAAGTCAGATTCGCCGGATGTTTATAATGCGATAGGTTTTCTCTATCAGGACAACGAAGATTATCAGGAGGCAAGAAGATATTATCAAAAAGCTATTGATATGGACTCAAACTGTGCCGAGTATCAGATAAACCTTGCCAATATATATCAGAAAGTAGGCGAGTTTGAGAGCGCATGCGGGCACTATAAAAAAGCATACGAGATGGATAAATCCGACAAAAAAGCATGCCTGTGCCTTGCAAACGCATACGCCTCGCTTGAGAAGTTTGAAGAGGCTGTGAAGTATTTTGAGCGCACGACGCAAATTGACCCGAATTATTACCCGGCATGGGTTTGCTGGGCAATTGCCCTTGCGGATTCAGGTGATTTAGATAAAGCTATTATGCTGTTTAAACACGCAATTGAGCTTGACGTATCAAAACCAAATGCATATTTGCTTCTGGCAAATATTCTGATAGGCGAAAAGCGCTATCAGGAGGCAATTTCTCTTTATGAAAAAGCCCTTAAGCTTGCGGTGGATAAGACAAAAATCTATGTGCTTATGGCAAATGCTTATATGATGCTTGAAAATATTAAGGACGCGGCAAAATACTACCGCCTTGCAATGAAAGAAGACCCTGATAATCTTGAAATAAAGCTTATTTATATTGATATTGCAAATAATTTTATTACAAAAAAGGTGGCATAAATGCGCTCAAACGGTGTAAGAGTTCAAATAATGGAGCGGATTATAAGCGCCCTTTCGTACCTCACTTTCGGTATGGCGGGCGTTGTATGGATAATTGTAAGCTATATCGTAAAAAACCGTATGTCCGCTTTTTGCTCTTATAATGTTTATCAGTCAATATTTTTTGCAATTTTTATCTATATACTTTCTCTGTTTTGCTCTATTGTCGCAGGACTTCTCGGTGCGGTTCCCTTCCTTGGCGGATTGATTAATGATTTTGTTATGTTTTTTACACAGACACCTGTTTATTTTGGATATACGCTGTGGGGGCTAATAGTGTTTGTCATTGTATGTTATCTGGCACTGTTCTCACTTTTGGGCAGATATCCTTACCTGCCTTTTATTTCTGATGTAATAGGTTCAAATTTCAGGAGATAGAAAAATTAAAGCCTTTTGTCCGATATTTTTTATACTCTTTACTTCCCTTGCAGCATCTGCGCAGGAAGGAATTTATGCGGGTACCGAACTTCAAAATGTTCTTAAACATGATGTATATGAGCCAAATTATTTTAACCTTATTTTCGGACTTGTATTTGTAATATTTTTAATTTACCTGACCGGATTTTTTTACCAGAAACTTATCGGTGTGGGTTCAAAATTAAACAAAAAAACGCAAGGACAAAATTGTGCCGCAAATAAGGTAAAAATACTCTCCTCTATGCCTCTGGGGCGTTCAAAAAACATTTATACCGTAAGTGTAAACGGTAAAACCCTTGTGCTCGGCGCAACGGAAAATCAGATAACCCTTTTAAGAGAGTTTAGCGAAGAAGAAATTGCTCAATATACAAAAGACCTGTGCGATGAGGAATATGACGATGAGTAAAATCGTAAAAATAGGAAAATTTAATGTTGGCGACCCTTCCCACTGTTTTATAATAGCGGAAATTGGTATTAATCATAACGGGGATACTGCACTTGCAAAAAAACTTATTAAAATGGCGCATGACCTGGGTGCGGATGCCGTTAAATTTCAAAAAAGAACAGTTGACATTGTTTATTCAAAGCACGAACTTGAAATGGAGCGCCCCAATCCGTTCGGTGAAACCAACGGGGATTTAAAGCGCGGTCTTGAGTTCGGATACAGAGAATATCAGGAAATTGATAATTATTGCAAAAGTCTGGATATGCTCTGGTTTGCCTCATGCTGGGATGAAGAGTCGGTCGATTTTATAGAGCGCTTCAACCCGCCCTGCTATAAAATATCCTCTGCCTCTCTTACCGATGATGATTTACTGCTGTATACAAAAAGCAAGGGGCGCCCGATTTTGCTTGCAACAGGCATGAGTACACAGAATGAAATAGATCATGCCGTGGAACTTTTGGGCGAAGATAATCTTGTCCTTATGCACTGCACTTCAACATACCCTTCTTTGGAATCTGAACTTAATTTAAACGTAATTCCCGAGTATATTAAAAAATACTCCTGTCCCATAGGTTACAGCGGACATGAAAAAGGTGTATTCCCGTCTGTTCTCGCTGCCTCTATGGGTGCATGTGCGGTTGAAAGACACATAACAATAGACAGAACACTCTGGGGTTCCGACCACCCCGCAAGTCTTGAACCCGACGGTCTAAGGCGTCTTGTGCGCGATATCAGACTTTTAAACACAATAAAGGGCGATGGTAAAAAGGTTGTTTATGAGTCGGAAATTCCCATTATAAAAAAACTCAGGAGGAAAAAGACGGTACAATGTTAAAGTTATCAAAAGAAATAAAACTAGTTGCCTCTGATTTTGACGGGGTGTTCACGGACGGCTCGGTGTATCTTGATGAAGATTTAAAGCAGGTCAAGAAAATAAATTTTTCAGACATTATGGGTGTTTCAAGGCTTATTAAAGCGGGTTATAAATTTGCAATAATTTCAGGCGAAACATCAAATATTTTAAATTATTTTAAAAATAAATTTAACGTGGATGAAATCCATGGCGGCGTGCGTCAAAAAGGTATTGTTTTGAGTGAACTTATGCAAAAATATTCCCTTTCGTATGGTGAAGTTTTATATATAGGGGATGATATTAACGATATTGCTGCCTTTGAGTGTGTGAAATATAAAATTGCACCCCAAAATGCCAATCCTATAGTAAAAGTTTATGAAGGTATTCAAATAACGCAAAACAGCGGCGGTGCGGGTGCTTTTCGCGAGGTTGTTGATACACTTTTAAATTCATAGTAAAATTATCATAATGCTTAAGTTTTTTCAAAAAATAGCAAAACAGGTAAATAAATTTAACACCTTTATAAATGACTATAAATCTGTCGGAAAAGAGGTTTCGCTGCCATCCCATGCCTATGTCAATTGGGGAATGCAGCTTATTGACTCGGGCAATGAAAAAGAAGCGCTTGAGAAATTTGAACTAAGTGCAAATATGGTTAACTCTACACCCGATGCGTATGTTAACCTGGGTATTGTCTGTGCAAAAAAAGCAAAATTTGAAGAAGCCATAGAATTTTTTAAAAAGGCAATAAGAATTGATGATTCTTGTGCTAAAGCCTGGGCGCTTTTGGGAAGTGCATACGGTGAAGTCGGAAATATAAAAGAGGCAAAAAGGGCTTTCAGGATTTCCATTAAATATGACGCACGCAGTTTTCAGACTTATTTAAACCGAGGTATATTTTTTGCTAAAATCGGCGAGGTGCAAAATGCTCTTGACAGTTTTAAAAATGCCTATGCGTACAATCCTATGGAGCCGCAGAGCGTGTTTTTATCGGGTGTTTTATATTCCCAGATGAAAGAATACAACGAGGCCATTAAGAAGTTTAAACTTGTGATTTCAACCTCCCCGTTCCATGCGGAGGCTCTTTATCATCTTGCTTTTTGCTATTATCAGGTACGGAATTTTGAACTTTCGCTCAATTATGCAAAAAAATCCAGAAGCGCCAGCCCTACAAAAATTGAAAACTATATAATAATAGCGGAAAGCTACATGGCTCAAAAAGATAAAGAAAATTGCCTAAAGACTTATGATGAGGCTTTAAAGGCGGGGTTGATTTCTTATCAGCTTTTGTATTCATACGGCATTGCCCTGCAGGCGTTTGATATGTGGGAAGAGGCGGTTGAAAAACTCAAAAAAGCCTCGGAACTTGATGACACTAACTTTTCCGTGCATTATGCGCTGTCTTTATCCTATTTAAAAACAGATTCAAAAGAAGATGCATACAGGGAGCTTAAAAGAACTCTGGAGTTGAATCCTTCGCATACAATCAGCCTGTATAATCTGGGACAGCTTTATTTAAAAGACGGCAAATATGATGAAGCCATTGAACTGTACAAAAAAGCAATAAGCGCCGATGCTAAGCTTACACATGTATACTTTAATATTGCAAATGCGTACCATCTTAAGGGCGATATGCAAAAGGCGGTTAAATACTGGGAAAAAACGGTCGAATATGACAAAAGCAATACCGGTGCACTTTTAAATCTTGCAAATGCATACTCAAGTATGGGGGATGGTGCCCTTGCACTCAGAAAAGCAAGAAGCGCGTATATGACCGACAAAAAAAATCCTGATATTATAATGGCATACGGAATTATTCTGCTTCGCGAAAACAGCGTTTACGATGCAAGAGAAAAATTTGAAGAAGCTCTCGAGATAAAGCCGGATCTTATGGTTGCGCGTTTTGCTTTAATTGAATGTCTGATAAAAACCAACAAGCCGAAAGAAGCAATGTCCGAACTTGAAAAATATAAAGAAGAACACGGTTCAAAAAAAGAGTTTATGATGTTAAATCTGCTTGCCTATCTGAAAATTGAAGAGATGGAGCAAAATGATTATTTAATTGACCAAATAACTGGTATTTGTGATAAAATATTATGTACCTGCGGCGAGGATGCCTGGGTTCAAAAAGTAAAAGAGGAATATCAAAAGAAGCACGACAACAAAGATAGTGAAGGTTAAAAATGGGAATCGTAGTTCAGAAGTTCGGCGGCACATCGGTCGCAGACGCCGAAAAGATTAAAAACGTAGCCGATGCGGTAATAAAAGAAAAATTAAACGGAAATAAAGTTATTGTGGTTGTTTCTGCTATGGGGCACACAACTGATAATTTAATTAAGCTTTCAAAAGAAATTACAACAACCCCTCCGGAGCGAGAAATGGATATACTTTTGTCTACGGGCGAACAGGTTTCAATGTCGCTTCTCGCTATGGCAATTAATGAAAAGGGTCACAAGGCTGTAAGCCTTAATGCTATGCAGGTGGGAATTATGACCGAGCCTAACCATTGCCGTGCCAGAATTACCGAAATTAAACAACAAAGGGTAAGAAAACATCTGGATAATGATGAAATAGTTATTATTGCGGGATTTCAGGGTATAACACCGGATGGCGAGATTACAACACTCGGCCGCGGCGGTTCCGATACTTCCGCCGTTGCTCTTGCTGCTGCGTTTAACGCTGACAGATGTGATATATATTCTGATGTTGAGGGTGTTTATACAACAGACCCCAGAGTCGTGCCCACGGCTCAAAAACTTGATGTCATATCTTATGAAGAAATGCTTGAGCTTGCGCGTGTGGGTGCAAATGTTCTTCACCCGCGCTCTGTTGAAACCGCAAAGCTTTGCGACGTGCCGATGAGAGTCAGGAGCTCTTTTAAACTTGATGATTTAGGAACATTAATAATAGGAGTAGATAAAATGGAATTACATAAACCCGTTACCGGACTTGCATGTGACAGTTCGCAGGTTAGAATAGTTATTTGCGATGTTCCCGACAAACCCGGAAATGCGGGTAAACTTTTTACGCTGCTTGCAGACAGGGGATTGAGCGTAGATATGATTATTCAGTCTTATGCAAGGAGTGTTGGCAACACAAATGATATCGCATTCACAATAGACAAGGGTGATGTGGCTAAGTTTGAAGAGGTTGCTCCCGAAATTAAGAGAACAATGAACCCGAGCAATATATATCTTGATGAGGACATAGCAAAGGTTTCTATCGTCGGTGCCGGTATGATTGACCGTCCCGGTATCGCAGCGCAAATGTTTGAAACTCTTGCAAAACTTGGTATCAATATTAAAATGATTTCCACATCCGAAATTAAAATCAGCTGTCTTGTTGAAAAATGCCATGCAAAAGAAGCAGTTGTTGCGCTGTGCAATGTTTTTGAGCTTGACGGCGCTGCTGTTGCTGATGTAAAAGGTGATTTACCCGTTTAATGTTTAAACTGATTTTCGGACTCGGGAATTTAGATATAGAAAACGTCAAAGCCCTTGCAAAGCTTTATGCAGAAGCGGGGGCTTGGATGTTTGATGTTTCCCCTTTTATGCTTAATACCCTAAATGAATCAATAATTGAGTGCGGGTTAAATCCGGATGATTTCAAGTTCTGTGTTTCTATTCCGCTTGAGGGCGATAAGCATGGGAAGAAAGCAAAAATTATTGAAAACAAATGTAAAAAATGTTCTAAATGCGAAAAATCATGCCCGCAAAATGCTATTATAAATTTTGTATGTGATGAGAATAAGTGTATCGGGTGTTCTAAGTGCAAAAAGGTATGCCCGCACAACGCCATAGAGCTGTATGATAAAAAGGATTATTTTGAGGCTTTTAAAGAGATACTCAAGGGTCCCTGTAAAATAGACTGTGTTGAACTGCACGCGAGTGTGCCTCATAAAAGCCGTATTTTAAAAAAATTAAAAAAAATATGCAAAAAGTATAAAGGTGCAATAAGTCTGTGTATTTCAAGAAAAGTATTTTCGCTTAATGATTCTCTCCTGCTTATAAAAAAAGCGCGTGAAATTGCAAAAGACAATGCGGACTTTTTTGTTCAGGCTGATGGCAATTCAATGAACTGTGCAAATTCTCAACCCATATCAACCCTTGAATGCGTTGCATTTGCAGCCGCCCTTAAGGACTCCGGTTTTGATGAGAAAAAAATTATTTTAAGCGGCGGCGTGAACGAATTTACAAAAGACTTGTGCCATAAATTTTCCCTTCACCCCAAGGCGCTTGCCTTTGGTACATATGCAAGAAAGTCCGTTCAAAATCTTTCTTATGATGAAGCGCTCAGGAGTGCAAAAAACCTTGTTTTAAATGCTTGTGAGGCATGTCATGGGTGAAATTACCGGTGTTGTACAAAGATTTATTGAAAAATATAATATTTCAGGTACCGTCTTATGCGCCCTCTCGGGTGGCTGTGATAGTGTTGTAATGCTGCATGTGCTCTCGCGCCTTTTGCCTGCGGATAATATTGTCGCTCTTCATTTGAATCACAACTGGCGCGCAGAGGAATCAGACAGAGATGAAGAGTTTTCAAGACAATTTGCACGGTCTCTGGGTATTCGCTTTTTTAGCGAAAGGCTTGGCGCCGATGTCAGGAAAACAGAAACCGGCGCAAGGGCGGCGCGTTATGATTTTTTTGAACGCTGTGCAAAAAAATTTGACTCGCAGGTCATTATGCTTGCACATAACAAAAATGACAACGCCGAAACTCTTTTGTACCGTGTAATCAAGGGCACAGGCCCTGCCGGTCTGTGTGCTATGGTACAAAAAAGAGGAATTTTCTATAGACCCCTGCTTGAGGTTTCGCGCCGTGAAATTGAAGAATATGCAAATAAACACGGGCTGAATTATGTCTGCGACAGCTCTAATGAAGATACAAAGTATGCAAGAAATCTTATAAGGAAAGAAATTTTGCCGCTTATGCAAAAAATTAACCCCGATGTTATCGATGCGGCAAGCAACCTTATCAAGCTTTCAAATATGCACTCGCGAATTATTTCAAATTCGCTTGAATGTGTAAAAAATGAATTGCTGACAGATAAGAATGAAATTTTTCTTGATAAGTTTCTCGACCTTGATGAGAGTTTAAAGTTTGAAATTATGAATGATTTTCTTGCCTGCGAGCTTAAGTATCGTGATTATTCGAGAATTAAATCATATGTGGATTTTGTTTTACGGGGCGGAAGAAAGAAATCGCTGAACGGCAAAGTTTTTCTGGAGGTTTGCGGAAATAAAATTTTTAAAACACGGGTTTGCGAAAAAAAACTGACGGAAATAAAGATAACAGGTCCGGGTGTTTATGATTTTGAGGGTATAAAAGTTTTAATAGAAAAAGTTTCATCAAAGTGTGATTTTAAAAATAAAAACGGGGTTAAATATTTAAATCTTGACTTTAAAGATGATATTACCCTCAGGACAAGGCGCGATGGGGATGTTTTTTCTCCCTGTGGTATGAAAAACGGAAAAATGAAACTCAAGAAGTATTTGATAAATGAAAAAATACCGCGACAAATGCGTGATAATCTGCTATTATTGGCAAATAAAGATGAAATCTTGTGTATTTTGGGTATTCAAATAAGTCAAAAGGTAGTTGTGGCTGAAAATACGAGTTGTTACAGGGTAAAAATTTCGGAGTAGAATATGTCTGATAAAAAAGAACTGAAAGTCTTGATTAAGGAAGAAGATTTAAAAAAACGCATAGCAGAACTTGCGGGCGATATAAATGAGTATTACGGTGTTCAAAATGAACTTACGATTGTATGCGTGCTCAAGGGTGCTGTTATGTTTTTCTGCGAACTTGCAAAATACCTTAAAATGCCTGTCAGAATGGAATTTGTAAGCCTTTCAAGCTACGGCGACGCTCAAAAATCCTCGGGCAAGGTGTCCGCGCTCAATCTTTCGCTTCCTCCGCTCGAGGATAAAAACGTGCTTGTTGTTGAAGATATTATGGATACAGGCCTTACGCTTAATTTTCTTCTTGATTTTATCCGCTCAAAATGCAAGGCGCGCGATGTTAAGCTTGCAGTTATGTTCGATAAAAAGTGTGCAAGAAAATACCCGGTTAAGCCTGATTTCAGTGCTTATGATGTGGGGGATAAATTTATCGTGGGTTTTGGGCTTGATTACTGTGAGCTCCAGCGAAACCTGCCTTATATAGGGTATTATGAATAAAAGAAAAATCTTGAAACGATAATCGCGCAAATAATGCCGACAAGGTCTGATAAAATTCCGGTTAAAACCGCATGCCTTAGCTTTTTGACACCGACGGCGCCAAAATATACGGCAATGACATAAAATGTTGTTTCGGAACTTCCTGTAATAACGGCACTTAACTTTGCGGCATAGGAATCCGCACCGTGTGTGCCGACAATTTCGCTGAAGATTCCAAGTGTTGCGCTTCCCGAGAGCGATCTTGTTATCATTAAAGAAAGTGTGTCTGCGGGAATTTTAAGCGCTTCAAGAGGTGTTTTAAAGACATTATATAAAAAATCAAGCGCACCTGATGAGCGAAACATTGATACTGCAACCATTATAGCAACAAGATAGGGGAGTATTTTAACCGCCGTCCAAAAACCTTCTTTCGCGCCGTCTGTGAAAGTTTCATAAAGCGGCACTTTTTTGTACGCTCCATAAATTAGAATAACGCTTATTATGACGGGTAAAATCCAGACAGACAGAGTATTTAATGCATTCATCATTTAAAATACCCTCTCAAGCAGCTTTGAAATAATTATTGCACTTATAAAAGAAACCGAAGTCACAATAAGTGTCGGCAAAATTATTTGTGCGGGATTGTGGGCACCGTATGAAACAAGTATTGCAAGCACCGACGCGGGTACAAGCTGAAAGCCTGCAGTGTTCATTGCAAGAAATGTGCACATTGAGTTTGTCGCTATGCTTTTATCACCTTTGTTTTCTTCCTGCAGGTTTTGCATGGCTTTAATGCCGAACGGGGTGGCGGCATTTGCAAGCCCGAGTGCATTGGCGCTGAAATTTAGAGCAATGTTTGAAAAAGCTGCGGAGTCTTTTTTTGTATCTTTAAAAATACGACGCATAAGGGGATTTAAAAATTTTGAAAAACACTCTATCAGACCTGATTTTTGCGCAATTTTTACTATTCCAAGCCAGAAAGCCATTATACCGATAAGCGAAAAGGCAACAGTTACAGCATTTTGCGAAGATTTGAGCATGGCATTTACAACATTGTCCATCCTGCCGTTAATCGCAGCGAAAACAAAAGAAATTATTATAAGAAAAAGCCATATAAAATTCATCTTCTACCCGCGAAGCTGATTGTAAAAGTATCCCTCGCCCTGTTCGCTCAGTGTATACTTTGTGGAACCTTCTTCTTCCCACATATGGATAAGCCCTTTGTTTGCTGCTTCTTCTGTGAGCGACATGTCAACAAGCGAGCCGGTTGCGGGGTAAAATTTTGAATTTAGCATTTTAAGGGTAAAGGAATTTAAATTAAGCACTTTTTTAAAGTAATATGCAGTTATTATAAACTCGCTAAATGTGTCGTAGCTTTTATTTGATGCAATAAACTCGCCGAGCGAAGGTATTTGCGCTTTATCTTGATTTTGCGGCGGGACATTTTGTATCTGCGGCTGTCCAAAGCTCTGCGGATTTTGTATATCCTGATTTTGTGCGGGCTGAGGCTGCGCTATGTGTTCGCTGCCGTTATATCCGCTGTTGTTTATATCAAAAGGCACGGGATTGATTTTTCTGCCCAGAAAGCTCTCCAGATACCTGTCCAGTTCTCTTGAGAGTATTGTCCCGTTTTTTGCAAGAACCTCAACCTGAGCGTTATTGCATTTTACTTTAAGGCGATATATGCTCATCTGAAACTACCCTTGTTTTTTAAGTATTTCTTCACGCCATTTTGCAAGCTGCTGCTCGACAAATTCCGCATCATCAGATGAGAGTTCAATCTCAACTTCGCCTTTTTTCATTTTAAAAACATATTCTGCCATCTTAAATTTCCTCTTTTTAATTCTATTATGCTATAACCATGTGCATTTCACAAATATTTTAACAAAAATTTATATGCAGGAGTTGATATTTTTTGCAATATTATTAAATTGTTTATTGAGGTTCATATATTTCGGTCGTTTGTATGAACAATGTTTGATGTTCTTTACCTATACTATAGGTGGGAGTATCAGGTTTAGTTAAAATCGGGGATGCATTTTGTATAATTCGATTAACCCTATAAATATTACATACAGAAATCCAAGACAGGGCTACGGCTCGCAGACTTCCGAAGCGCAAAATCAGGAGCAGCCTGCAGTTTCTTATGAGCAGGGAAGCCGCGGCGGCGAGCGCCAGTTTCCAAACGGCGCCAAAGTCGCAATTGATTATACAAAAAATACTATTAATATCTCCCAGATTGTGACCGACTTTAAAAGCACGGTGCTTGCAATTAACGCCCCCGATGATATTTCGCAGGAGGTAAACTCGTATCTTTCTCTTGTTGAAAAGGAATCTCACAAACAAAACCCGTCGCGCGAAATTATCGTTTCAAATCTTAAAAATGCGTCAAAAATATCGGACGAGTATATTGCAAAGAGTCTAAACAAGCCCTCAAGAGTTGTTGAAGGCTGGATTGATGCTCTTTTTATGCAAAAGATTGAACTAAAAGCAGATCCAACGCATATTAATCCTGATTTTCAGCTTGATATTCCCGACAAAAAAGCTAAATCTCAGAATACAAACCCGCCGCAGGAGGATGTAAAAACACAGGACAGTTTTAGCAGGGCAGAAATCCAGCCCTTTGCGCGCGAAATTGAAACCGAGCCTGCTTCCGCCGCGGCGCTTGATACACCTGCTGCGCCCGTATTACAAGAACAGAGCGAATTTCAGTCCCTGCAGCCTTATACCGGCTCTTACGGAAATGAAGTGCAAAAAATACAAACTCCGTCTTTGACATCGGATACACCTGCTCTTGAAACACAGCATGATGTATTTGAAACGCAGCCTTATGCCGTACTTCCCGAGGATGAATTTACGGCGCAAACCCTGATACAGACGCCTGATGAGCCTATTGAATTTAAAACAATTGAATTAACCGAGCCTCTTGATGAGGTTTTAAACGAACCTGTGGAAGTTTTGCACAATGACGCACAAACGCAAATGCAGACACAGGCTGTTGCTTTGGATACACAGTTAAGCGCTGCTCCTCTGTTAAATACACAAAAACCCAAATATGTAGTAAGCGAGCATGACAGAGAGATTTCAAAATCACTAAAAGAAGCAAAAATACTTTTAACACTTGAGGACGACCCCGCTTCCGCGCTTGAAGTTTTAAACGATACACTCGGTGAAATTACACCCGATACAAATAAAAACCTGCGGGCTGCACTGCATTTTGAGCGCGGCAGGATATTTGATGATTATGATTATGTTAACTATGCGCTGCGTGATTTTTACGAAGCTACAAAATGTGATGATAACAATCTGAAATCTCAGGCGCACCTTAAAATGGCAAGAATTTACGATGATTATGTGGAATTTGAACCTGCAATGGAGCATTATCAAGACGCACTCGGCTATGGGGGCGAGGCAGATAATCTGCGCGCCCAAACAAAAATACTCTCCGAAATGGCTTCTGTATATGCGGGAAGATACGACTTTGAAAATACCCGCATGCTCTCAAATCTTTCCGTGGAAGCAGCCGGAGAGACAGGCGATGCGCTTTTAATTTCAAGAGCGTATTCAAATGCAGGCAGAAATTATGAGTATATAGGCGAAGATTTTGCGGCACTTGAAAGCTATAAAAATGCGGTGAAAGCCATAGAAAATGCGCCCGAGGATGCGGATTTATTTGAAATGCGCGCACAAAACTATGAAGATGCCGCATATGTTATGGACAGGCTCGGTAATGTTGTTAAATCAGAGAATCTTTTATCAAAAGCCCGTCTGTATCGTCAAAGGATTTTGCTTGAGCAAATGTCAGAGGCAGTATAAGACTGATTTTTGAGTCGTGCACTTTTTTGTCTGATTTCATAATTTCCGTTACTTTTTTATGATTCAGAGGTTTTATTTTTGGTGCAAGGTTAAATTTATCGATTATTGAAATGCCGTAATTGTAGTATGTTTCATCAATAAAATTCTTAATAAGCGAAGCCTTGAGCGCCATTTTTATTCCGCAGGAAACAGCCTGTCCATGCGGAATCTTGTAGTTAGAGATTGTTTCTATTGCATGAGCATATGTATGACCCAGATTTAGAATCTGCCTCAGTCCTTTTTCTTTTTCGTCTTTTTCTACAACCGCGGCTTTTAAGCTTACGCAGGCATAGATAATGTCTTCAATTTTATCTTTCAGGCTGTCGGGTGTGATTTTTTCAAAAGTGTCAAAAAGGTTGAAGAATTTCTTTGCACCGCAGCTGTTTTCGATAAATGCATATTTTATAACTTCCCCCATGCCGCTTTGAAAATCGGCATAAGATAATGTATTAAGTACATCAGGGTCAATTAAAACCTTTTTTGGCTGATAAAACGCGCCTATAAGGTTTTTTCCGTATTTGCCGTTAAAACCTGTTTTTCCGCCTACGGAAGAATCTACCTGAGATAAAAGAGTGGTGGGAATTTGTATAAAATCAACGCCTCTTAAAACACTTGAGGCGCAAAAACCCGCCATATCGCCGATAACTCCGCCGCCAAAGGCTATAATGCAGTCTTTGCGCTCAACTTTTTCTTTAAGGAGTTTGTTTAAAATGTATTCAACGGTTTTTAGGTTCTTGTGTTTTTCGCCGTCTTTTACAATGATGGTGCGGTTTTTGTCAAATTTATTTAAAAAACCGCGATAAAGTTTTGCCACTTTGTCATTTGTTATTATAAAATACCGCCTGTTATCAAGATGGTTTTCAACATTATTAAGAATCCCTCTTTCTATGACGATAGGGTAAGATAAATCGATTTCTTTTTTTAAATTAACGCATAAGTTTTTCATATATTTCCTGTGCAACCTCTTTTGTGTTTTTGTTATCGGTAATTATTTTTTCACCCGATTTTTCATATCGTTCAAGGCGTGATGAGAGAATACTCTCTATTGCTTCTTTCGGGTTTTCGGTATTTAAAAGCGGTCTGTGCGACTGTTTTTTTATCCTGTTGAAAATAGTTAAAGGACTTGCTTCAAGGTAAAATACCCTGCCAAGCGCGTTTAAGATTTTTAAGTTTTCATCTTTAAGTACCGCTCCTCCGCCTGTTGAGAGTACAAAGCCGCTCGATGCGGACAAGGACTGAAGCTCCTTTGTTTCAAGGCTTCTGAAATATTCTTCGCCGCGGTTTTTAAAGATTTCCGTGATTTTACCGTATTTTTTTTCTATTATTTCATCAAGGTCATAAAAATCGCACCCGAGCATTTTTGCAAGCTCAAAGCCCGCGCTTGTTTTCCCTGAGCCCATCATGCCTGTTAAAATAACGTTTTTATATAATTGTTGCATTGTTTAAAAAATTCTTTTTTATTTCTTCGCAATTATCACATCCAAATTTTTCAAAAAGAGCATCAAGAATTACAATTGCGCACATGTTTCTGATTACTACTCCGCAGGCGTCAACCGCACAGGTGTCGGCACGCTCAAAGTGTGCTGTTGTTGCTTCTTTTGTTTTTAAATTTATTGAATTAAGCGCCTTTTTCATTGTGGGAATAGGTTTCATTGCAGCGTAAATCTCTATATTTTCGCCGTTTGTCATGCCGCCTTCGAGTCCGCCTGCGTTATTTGTTTTTCTGTATATTTTATTATTTTCACCGGTAAAAATCTCGTCATGCACCTTTGAGCCTGTTTCATCCGCGCATTTTGCACCAAGACCAATTTCAACACTTTTTATCGCAGGGGTGCTCATAACAGCCTGCGCCAGCCTGCCGTCAAGCCTTCTGTCCCATTGTGTGTGGCTGCCAAGACCTACGGGAAGATTTTTAATTGTAATTTTTATTTTCCCGCCCAGACTTTCTCCGTTTTTTTGCGCTTCGGAAATTCTTTCTTCAAAGTGCATATTGTCATATTCGCCGCCTATTGAAACAACTTCGGATTCCAGAGTTATGTTAAAATTTTTCAAAATGTTCTGGCAAATGGCTCCGACAGCGACGCGTGCTGCGGTTTCTCTCGCGCTTGAGCGCTCAAGAATGTTTCTGATGTCGTCCTGATTGTACTTTATTGCTCCCGCAAAGTCTGCATGCCCGGGGCGGACGCGCTCAATTTTTTTAGAATTTATAAGCTCTTTTTGTTCCGCGCTAAGCGAATTTATATCGAGTTTTTCCACGCTCATGGGGATGAGCCAGTTTTGCCAGTCGCGGTTTTTGATTTGTATACATATCGGCGCCCCTGTTGTTTTTGAAAATCTTACACCCGAGTTAAAATGAATGGTGTCTGTCTCTATTTTCATTCTGCCGCCGCGGCCCAATCCGCCCTGACGCGCCTTAAGTTCGGAGTTTATAAAATCAAAATCCAGTTCAAAATTTGCACCTATGCCTTCTATTATGGCATTCAGGCACTCTCCGTGCGATTCTCCCGATGTTAAAAATCTAAGCGGCATTGTTTACTCCTTAAATGTATACCCAGGGTACCTGTTCCCTTGCTATTATTGTTTCTACGCCCGTTTTTGCAATAAGCCCCTGAATCAGCGGCAGCACCGGCAGTTCGGATTCAAAATGTCCGATATCCGCTACTGCAAAACCTTCTGCTTCAAGCGCAGCATGAAATTTAACATCGCCTGTTATATAAAGGTCAATATCGTAGTCATTCAGTGCTTCTATGAAGCTGCCGCCGGCGCCTGCGCTTATCGCCACATTTCTGACGGTTTGAACGTTGTTGGGGTTAATGAGTTTTATCCTGTCTGAATTTAAAGATTGTTTGACTCCGAGGACAAATTCATCAAGGGCAATCTCATCTTTCAGGTGTGAAATTTTGATGTAGTCATTAACCGTTACAAGGTTTTTCAACCCGAGAACACCGCATAAGGCATCTGTTGTTGAGCCGTATGTTTTATCAAGGTTTGTATGCGCGCTGTAAACGCAAATATTGTGTTTGATTGCCTGAATTAAAATATTGTTGTCTATCTTGTTTAATTTATGAAAAATCGGCGGATGGTGGGTGATAATAAGATCGCAGTCATTTGTTATTGCCTGTTCCAGAACTTCTTTTGTAAAAGAAAGTGCAATAAGTACGCGGTTTGTGTAATCATGGTGCAGATTAATCTGCCAGCCCGTATTGTCCCAGCTTTCAGCAAGGTCGGGAGAGGCGTACTTTTCGATTTTTGAAATAATTTCATCCGTTTTAATCATATAATTTCTCCAAAATTGCAAGCGCTATATTTTTTTTGGTTGTTTTCTCCACTTTTTCTATATTTTGTTCTTTATCTATTATCCATATCTCACTGTCGTCTGTACCCAGTGCGGTTTTTGCTTCGTTTGCGATTATTATGTCGCAGCCTTTGGTCTTAATTTTTTCAAGCGCATTTTCAATAACATTTTCACTTGAAAGGCAAAATCCTATGACTTTTTGCCCTTCTTTTTTTTCTTCGCACATTGTTTTTAAAATGTCGGGATTTTGTACAAGTTCCAGTATAAAACTCTCGCCTGTTTCTTTTTTGGAAATCTTTTTATCACTGATGTTTTTTGCTCTGAAATCCCCTACTGCAGCAGCCATAATGAGCCAATCCGACCTGTTATCGATAAAGCATTCTCTTGTTGCTTTTAGCATTTCATCGGCACTTGTAACGCTAATAGTGTTGTATGGTTTTTTTGTTTCAAAAGTTGAAATAAGGGTGACATCCGCCCCTTTTTGATATGCGCAGTCGGCAAGCGCAATTCCTGTTTTGCCTGATGACGAGTTTGATATATACCTTACAGGGTCAATCGCTTCTTTTGTGCCGCCTGCGGTAATGATGATTTTTTTGCCTTTTAGCGGCATATCGGCACTTACGGCGTTGAATATTTTATCAAGCGAGCACATCCTTCCTTTGTCTTCACTGCCGCAGGCAAGAAAACCGCTCTCGACATCGAGGACTTTGCAGCCGGAGTTTTTTAGTTTTTCTATATTTTCCTGTACAAAGGGGTTTTCCCACATGCCGGTATTCATTGCAGGGGCAAGAATTACAGGTTTTTTCAAACCCGCATATGCACAGAATACAGATGTTAAAAGATTATCGCAGATTCCCGAGGCAATTTTTGACAGAGTATTTGCGCTCAATGGAGCAACTATAAATACATCTGCCCAGTCACACAGGCTTATGTGTTCTGTTTTATCACGCGGACTAAACTGCTCAAGGTAAACCTTGTTTTGGCTCAGAGTTTCAAGAGTCAACGGTGTTACAAACTTTTGTGCATTCGGCGTAAGAATGATTTTTACGTCATAATCCGCCTTTTTAAACATTCTTACAAGCTCGCAGATTTTATACGCGGCAATAGAAGAGGTTATGCCGATAAGGATATTTTTCACAATGTTTTCTCCTTTTCGTATATTTCCTGAAGCTCTTCAAAAGCCGACTCAACTTTATTGTTTACGATTGTATATTTATAATTTTTTGCCTCTTTTAACTCACGCTTTACTGCTTCAAGGCGCTTTAAAATAGCCTCTTCGCACTCTGTTTTTCTTCCTCTTAAACGTTTTTCAAGTTCGTCCATATTGGGCGGAGTAATAAAAATTGAAACACAATCAGGGTATTCGCGCATAACTTTTTTGGCGCCCTCTGTTTCAATTTCAAGCACGACACTTATGCCTTTTTTTAAGTTTTCCAGTACAAAACTTTTTTTTGTTCCGTAGCAGTTGTCGGAGTATTTTGCCCATTCAAGAAACTCGTTGTTTTTGATTGCATTCTCGAATTCTTCTTTAGAGATAAAGAAGTAATTAACGCCGTCTTGCTCTCCCGGGCGCGCAGAGCGCGTAGTGCAGGAAACGGAATATATTATATCGCCTTTGTTGTGCTCAAAAAATTTGTTTAAAACAGTTCCTTTGCCGACGCCCGATGGGCCTGTTATTACGTATAATTTTGCCTTGTGTGCTTCCATAGACGCAATTATACAACAATTTTTCGTATAAAAAAAGCGGTTTGAAACCGCTTTTATTTTATTATTTCATATTTGCTTTTGTAAATTTATCCGGATTTGTTAGGTTTGCGTTAGAAACCATACCGTCAACAACTTTGTCCATTTTATCAAACGCTTCAAACATATTTTCAATTTCGTCTGATTCAAGTTTTGTGCTGTTGTCTGCATCAAGCTTGTCAAAAGCGGCTTTGAAACGGTCTTCGTTCTCTTCAAGTACAGCCCTTTCTTTAGAAGTGATACCTTGGGTGTACCAGTTTAAGAATGCATCATATGTTACGCCGCTGCCGTCGCTCAATGAAGTAAACATTCCGTTTGCTATTTTTTTGAGATTGTCTTGATAGTTGCTGTCTTTATTGTAATCATAGCTTTTTCCGCCGATAGAGGTCAGTGCTTCATCAAGTGCTTCCTGATCGCCGGTTTGTTCAAAAAGCTCCATTGCATCTTTGTAGCCTTTTCTCCATTTTTCAAAGTCTTCAAAGATTTTAAGGTTATTGTCCGCAAACTTATCGTCCTGTGTTCCTTCTGCGCCGTCTGCAGCAGGAGTACCGGAAGCAGCAGCTGTGTTATTGTTTTGTGAACCGCCGGCGGAGCCTGTGGAGCCTGTAGAGCCTGATTGTTGGAAAGTATCTCCCGGCAGTTTTAAAGAAGTGCCGGTAAAAATCATATTCGGGTTTGCAATGTTGTTAAGCTGTGCTATTTCATTAATGGTCTTTTGAATGTCGCCGCCTGTTGCACCGCATTGTTCCTGTGCTATTTTCCAGAGAGAATCACCGCTTTGTACTGTGTAACCCATAATTGCCTCACGATTTTACTTTATATACCTATTATATAAAACGTAATTTTTGTCCCTCATCTTCAATAAAATTGCCTTTTTGTTACAAAACTTAATCAAATACGCAATAAAACTTAACAATATAAAAACCGCTCCTTGTGCAGAGCGGTTTTTCAAGTTTTTTATAATTTTATTTTATTCTTCTTCTCCTAAATAAGCTTGAAATGCACTTATGTCGTTTTTGAATTTATCTGAAGTTAAATCAGTGCCTAGCGCATCATAACTTAATTTACCGTCTACAGAGCCGTCAACATTATCAAGGGCCGCATAGAATCCCTGCATTTCGTTTTTCTCAAGTATTCCGTCACCGTTTATGTCTATGGCTTTGAAAGACTCCTCGGTATATGCGCTTGCGGCTTTATATTCGTCTTCTTCCATATTTTCAAGATTCGGAGCGCCGAGCTGGGCCGTTGTGTATTCTTCAAGGCTTATGCCGTCTTCTCCGTCTGTTTCCCAGGCGTCCATATCACCCTGGGCGAGTTTGCCCGTTTGTTCCGCGTAGGCAGGAATGAATGTTTCAGAGTCTTCTATATCATAATCGCCTTCCATAAAATCGAAAGACTTTCCGATTTCCTTTTGTCCTTCAAGGTAATCAAGTTCTGCTTTAAGCTGGTCTATTTCCATGTTGCTCAGTTTCTCGGAGACGTCATTGACTTCATCCTGACCGCTGAGTCCTTCTTGGAGTTTTTTCTCTATTTCGGTCATTTGTTTGTCGATTTTATCAAGGGCGCTTGAGTATGTGCTCATATTTTCGCCGTGCTTATTAAGCCAGGTCTGCATTTGGCTGTGAATTCCGTTTGTTGACATATAAACCTCTCTCTTTATATATTTCTTGTATATATAAAGTATTTTTAAGAGAAAAAATTTACCTTTATGTAAAAAAATATTAAGGCGGACTTAAGTCCGCCTTTGTGATTTATATTTATACTTCTATATATTCTTTCAGTCTTTTTGAGCGATTAGGGTGTCTGAGTTTTCTTAAAGCTTTTGCCTCAATTTGCCTTATGCGTTCGCGCGTAACGCCAAAGAGCTGGCCCACTTCTTCAAGAGTCCTTTGTCTGCCGTCATCCATGCCAAAGCGCAGTCTTAAAACATCGCGCTCGCGGGCAGATAGGCTGCCTAAAACTTCTGCCAGATCTTCTCTTAAAAGTTCGTGGGCTACGGTTTTAACGGGGGCATCCGCGTCTTTGTCTTCTATAAAGTCACCCAGACGCGAGTCTTCCTCTTTGCCTATGGGTGTTTCAAGAGAGAGAGGCTCCTGGGCTACTTTTATGATTTCTCTTAATTTATTGATTGATATGCCCATCTCAACAGACAATTCTTCTTCGGTGGGTTTGCGGGCTAATTCCTGTGCAAGTTTTCTTGTAACTTTTTTGAGTTTATTTATTGTTTCAACCATATGCACAGGGATTCTTATCGTCCTTGCCTGATCGGCAATGGCGCGTGTGATTGCCTGCCTTATCCACCATGTTGCATAAGTGGAGAACTTATAGCCTCTTTCATGGTCAAATTTTTCCGCAGCACGAATGAGCCCCAGATTGCCTTCCTGAATAAGGTCTAAAAAGAGCATGCCGCGTCCGACATATTTTTTGGCAATAGAAACTACAAGGCGCAAGTTTGCCTGCACGAGTTTTCTTTTTGCAACGGCACCGGGAGCGCCGCCTGCAACAATTTTTCTTGCTAAATCAATTTCTTCATCAGCCGTTAAAAGTTTTATTCTTCCGATTTCGCGAAGGTACATTCTGACCGGATCGTCTACTGAAATGCCGCGGGGAGGGGTGATATCTCCTTCTTGTGAGTCATCATCATCTTCTTCTTTTTCAAAGAAGCCACCGGAGAGATTGGCATCGAGTGTACTTACGCCATGATTGCTTATAATGTTGCTGATATTATCGGTTTCAAGCCCTGCAGCGTCAAAGTAGCCGTCATCTGCCATCATATCCGCGTTTTTATCAACTACGCTTATAACTGAATCATCGGAATTTCTTTTTCTGCTCATTAAAGTGTCTCCATTCTGTTTGCTTCAAATTGTTTGAAAAGTATTTTCAACTTTTCATCTTCACTCAGACTTTTGTCTTTGATTTTTTGCCTCAGTTCGTGTTTCTTAAGCCTGTTATTTATGTTGTTAAGCCTTTCAAAAGTTTCATTAACGGCCTGTATATAATTTTCATAATCAAGATTCTCATATTCTGCCGACGAAAAAATTTCATCTGATAGTTTTTGTTGAATGTCAGTACTATTGTAAAACTCGCAAAAAAGTTTTTTTGCTAGCTCATCAATATTATTTACTTCACGAAGTGCGTTGTCAATAGATGTAATAATCTTGAAATTAGCTTCGTCTTTGGCTTTATAGGCGCTAATTGCATGAGAATAAAAATTTCTTTTCTCGGGTGTGTTTGCAACAAAAGCAAGCTTTATTAAGTTATTTTCCATAAGTGTGTATCTGGTGTTTAAGTCTTTTGCCTGACGGCTTGGAGTTTTTTGCACGGGGTTTGAAGAGTACTCCTCATCAGGCATGGAGTTTTTGTATTTTGCTTTTTGAACCTGATTTTTTAAGATTTCTTCTTCAATATTTAACTTATATGAAGTGTTTCTTATGTAGTCGGACAAAATTACCGGATTTTGAATTTCCGACAAAATATCGGCTATCTGCTGTACTTTTTCGCTTTTTTCCTGCGGGGTAATATCAGGGCTTATCTGTTCCAACTCTTTGTTTAGTCTGTAGTCAAGAAACAACGGGGCATTTTTAATGTGGTTTTTGTACTCCTGTGCGCCGAATTCTCTTATAAATTCATCAGGGTCTTTGCCGCCCACCTGTGATACTACATGGATTTCACATACGGAATTTTCATTGTCGCCGTAGCTTGAATCGTATTGCTTGATGTCGCCGAGGTTTGCAAAGATGTTTTTTATAACTTCCGCACCCGCGTTTGTAGCTTTTTGACCTGCGCTGTCAGAGTCAAAGGCAAGGTATATTTTTCTTGAGGGACTGTAGCGGGCAATAAGCTTGATGTGCTGGGGCGTGAGTGCTGTTCCGCAGGAGGCTACAGCATTTTGAACTCCCGCACAGTGGGCGGAGATTACATCAAAATACCCTTCCATAATGATAATGGAATCTTCCTGCTTTATGTAGTCTTTTGCACGGTTAAGGCCAAAGAGCACCGAGCTTTTATTATATATGGTTGAATCGGGCGAGTTTAAGTATTTCGGGTTTTGACCCTCCATAATCGCACGCGCGCCAAAGGCTATGGTGTTTGAGTTTATGTCCATAATGGGGATAATGATTCTGTTTTTAAATCTGTCTAAAAAATCGCCGTTTTTTTCATACAAAAGTCCTGCTTTGTACATTTCATCGTTTGTGTATTTTTTTTCTCTTAAATATTCTTTTAATTCAAAATTGGAATTAGGTGCAAGACCTAGGAAAAACTTGCCTATGGCAACTTCTGTGACCCCTCTTTTTTCAAGATATTCAAGAGCGCGTTCATTTTTTAAGAGGTTTTGATGGTAAAACTTCATCGCCTCGTCCATAGCACCCAGAAGTCTTTCTTTTTCCTCTTTGTATTTAAGGGAATCTTTCGAAGCCCTGGGGAGTTCTATTCCAAGTGCTGCTGCCTGCTCCTCAATTACTTCTTTAAAATTCTGGTTGTTTATTTTCATAAGGAAAGCAAGCACATCGCCGCCTTCGCCGCAGCCAAAACACTTAAAAATCTGGCGCGAGGGAGTGACCACAAAAGAAGGGGTTTTTTCGTTGTGAAAGGGGCACAAGCCGCTATAGTTGTGACCCGCTTTTTTCAACACGACATATTTTGAAATCACATCTACAATATCAAGGCTGTTTTTAATTTGTTCTACCGCCCGGCTGTAACTTATTTCTGACATATTTCCTTATGCGTTGCAATGGCAAACTGGTCGCTCATGCCTGCAACATAATCGATTGCGCCCTGTTCGCCGTAAAGATTTTTGTAATACTCAAACAATTCTGAAACGATTTTTTTTATTTTGTACTCTTCCTGCTTTGTTTTATCACTAAAATAAACATTTTTAAACATCCAGCTTCTTAAATTGTTTAAAAAGTTTACACAAATTTCCGACATTTTGATTTCATCCTGATTGAGGCTGTTTATGTACATATCTTTTATAACCGTGTTTATGCGTTCAAACTTTGTCGTGCCGAAGTAGTCCTGAAACTCCTGCGGGATGTCTTTTTCTTCTATAACTTCTTCTCTTATGGCATCTTCAATGTCGTGATTTAAATATGCGATTCTGTCGGCTATTTTTACAATCTGCCCTTCAAGTGTATATGGTTTTCCTATCCCCGTGTGGTTTAAAATTCCATCCAGTGTTTCCTTTGTCAGGTTCAGACCTTCTATAACCTCTACTACCCTCACCCCGTGGACATTGTGTTTAAAACCGTTTTTAGTTGCTTCCATAAGGGCTTCTTCGCCGCTGTGACCGAACGGTGCATGTCCTAAATCATGCCCGAGTGCTATAGCTTCGGTTAAATCTTCGTTTAAGTTTAAAATCCTTGCAAGCGTTCTTGAAATTTGCGAAACTTCAAGGGTGTGTGTCAGGCGCGTTCTTAAGTGGTCGTTTTTGGGGGTGTAGAATACCTGTGTTTTTCTTTTCAGGCGTCTGAATGCCTTTGAGTTGATAATTCTTTCTTTATCTGTTTGAAATTCTGTTCTAAAGGGGTCAATCAGATGTTCTTTTTTTGCCCTGCCTTTTGTATTGAGTGATTTCTGTGCAAAAGGGGACAGGTTTTCTTCTTTTTTGTATAAAAAATCTTTAATTTCATTTAAGTTGTCAATGTGATGCATAATAAAATTTTAACACAAATTTAATATCTCAATGTATTGAAATTTTTAATTTCTCATTTATACTTAAAGGTAGTTATGATGTTGGGTCAATTGATGAGCGAGAAGAAGTCAGCGCGGGAAATCGTCTTTCACATTGAAGATGAGATTAAAAAATCTCACGGCGACTTTGAACCTCTTTTTTGTGAACTTAAAGCTCAATATGACAAGGATGAACTGTCGGAAATTTATTCAAAACTGCTGGGGGAAAACAAGTCCCCTAATTTTTTGCGCATATTAATTCAAGAAATAGACAGACTGAAGCACCCTAAAAATCTTGATGATTTAATAGATTTTATACTCGATTGCGACTTAAAAGACTTTAATGATACGGGCGAGTATATAAATCTGAAAGTATTATGTATTAAGGCTATTTCAAATTATAAAGACATAAAGGCCGTAACGCCGCTTTTATATTGTTTGAACAATAAAAATGAAAATTACAAGTTTCGTCTGGCTGCAGCCGAGGCGCTCGGTAAAATAGGCGACAAGAATGCCGTAGAGTCTTTGATTGATGTTGTATCCGACGAAAACGAAAAATCCGTATACGTTCGCGAGTCTGCAGCGCTTGCGCTCGGCATGATAGGCGATTCAAGGGCGCTTGATGCGTTTGTGGGTATACTTGAGGCCAAAAAAACATTTCTTGATAAGTTCACTTTTTTAAAAGAGAGGGTTATAGAGGCTTTAAATAAGATTGATTTTTCAAGTAACAAAAGAGCGGTTGCGGCACTAAAAGAAGCACTTAATGACGAATCGCCGCAGGTCAGAATAAATGCAGTTGAATCGCTTATGAATTCAAATGTTGATGAGGCTTTTGATTTGATATGGAAAATGCTTTATGATACCGATGACGAAGTAAGAAGAAATGCCGTTATAGCGCTTTATAATCTTGAAGGCAAAGATGCGCTGATAAGAATAATTTCCGATGAAACCCTTGATGTTTCCTGCAAGGAAGAAGCGCAGGATGTTCTTCTTGAAGTCGACGAGGATACAGAAGATGACTAAGACGGGAGTTGTTTTGCTCTCGGGCGGGCTTGACAGTTTTGTAAGCATTGAGGCATCAAAAGAGATTTGTGATATCAAACTTGCTTTGACTTTTGACTACGGGCAGCGGGCGCTTGATGATGAAATTTTAGCTTCAGGTGAAATAGCACGATTTTATAAAATTGAACACAGAATTATAAAACTGCATTTTTTGTCGGAAATTACAAAAAATGCATTGACTGATGATAAAAAAAACCTTGATTTTAACAAGCTTGACAACAACAGCGCAAAGGCCGTATGGGTGCCTAACAGAAACGGACTGTTTTTAAATATCGCGGCAAGTTATGCCGATTCATACGGGTTTGATTATATAATAATCGGCGCAAATAAAGAAGAGGCGCAGACTTTTCCCGATAACGGCGAAGAGTTTTTAAGCCGTGCAGCCGCGCTTTTTGAATATTCCACTTTAAAAAAGCCGCAGGTTCTGGCGCCGCTTAAAAATATGGAAAAGTATGAAATAATTAATTTTGCAGTTAAAAACGATGTGCCGCTTGAGTACTTAAAAAGTTGTTACAATTCTAAGGGGCAAACAGGCGTGAAGCATTGCGGAAAATGCGAGTCCTGCAAGCGTTTGCGCGCAGCGATTTTAAAAAGTGTTAACAAAGACTTGCTAAAACTCTTTTTTTAAACCACAATTGAATTGTGGATATGAAGAAAAAGTTTATTGAAAGAGAAATAAAATATACAGGCAAAGAGCTTTCCCCTCACTGGATTTATAAAAATTTTAACCTTTGCGGGGACGCTGTTGTTGCATTCGTCGGCGAAGTTGATGTCAAGCTTGATGAGATGGTGGACATTGAAGATGTAATCAATGTTGAGCCTATCTATTCCAAAAAAATGCTGAATTTTATAATAGAGTGTTTTGATGTTCCGCTCAGCGAAATGGTTTGGCGCCAGAGGCTTTTTATTTCAATAATCAGAGAAACTCTTGAGAAATATTCAAAAGATATACAAAGAAACGGCGATGATTTGTTTTATGAAGGAAGAAAACTCTCCGTTTCGATAGCAACAAGCTCAATTACTTCATCTTTAATCCATACCGCTCTTAATATTATAGGCGACGGCGCACCCGTTGAGGTTTCCACGCTTTCAGAGATAGGCGTTGATAATATTGAAAGTTTTGCCGGAGATGTTATGAGTGCATTTGCCAATGAAGTTCAAAGTATTTATTATGCAAAATGCAAGGTAAGAGGTGTAGCGGAATGAGTATGAATTCTCCTGATTATCTTACATATAAAAAAAGCAAAATTAACCCGCATATGGAGCGCAGAAGGCGTATGTCAAAATACAGAATTGCGCTTTGGGTGTTTGTTATTACATTTTCTGTTATTTTTGCGATAGTTGTGCAGGTTGTAAGAAAATACTCGGCGAGAATAGATATAGAATATGGCAGAAATCCTGAAAATGCTATGGAAAATTCCCAGGATTCTCTTCTTACCCAGGGTTTTGGAGCTGAAGCAAAAAGAGCTATCGACAAACGTTTGAAACTTATTCAGCTGGAAGAAAACGCTCCCAGTGAAGCTAAAATTATATCTGATAAAAAGGAGAATAATGAGGTTATTGACCTTGAGCAGTTTGCAAAAATAAAGGAATCAGGTTCTGTCGGCGAAGACGATATAGCGGTTAAAAACATAGATACCAAGCAGCCGGAAGATGTTAATGCTTCGGATTCAAACCCGCCTGAATCCAATATTGCGGTATATTCAAAGGTTTTAATCGGCAAATATGCCACTTTTGAAGACGCCCGTGCCGCCCAGGATTCTGTCCGCGAATTTAATCAGGGAACAACTCCTTTTATAAGAAAAGTCGGTGATATTTACGCTCTTCAGGTAGGCTCTTATCAGGATTTAACAACAGCCCGCCAGATAGCGTCAAAATTTCGCGCAGAAAACTTTGATGTTTGGATTTACCAGCAGTAGAATATTAGCGGTTTTACATCAGCCAACCCCTACGCCACAAACCCGTATAACATTTCATATGCCTTTAGTACTGCCTGGAGTTT
>ERZ1643249.679-NODE-679-length-36816-cov-68.029624_pt1 | contig 36816 bp, 57 predicted proteins | sample MGYA00579263_ERZ1643249 | MGnify/ENA primary metagenome ERZ1643249 (study PRJEB29033, sample SAMEA4952264) | chicken gut metagenome | biome: Broiler Chicken; feature: Gastrointestinal Tract; material: Caecum | place: Ireland | collected 2018 | study: Broiler...
TCTGTTGCAAGGCGTTTTCAAGTCCTGTGACTGCTTTCATGGGATGCTGGTCTGCTATATCTCTGTTGATAAGTTTCGAGTGGTCGATTGTCCCCTGATCTCCACCACCGCTTCCTCCTGCATCGGCAATTTCTTTAACTTCGTTGATTGCTTCCACAAGGTTTTCTTTGTGTTCGGTTTCCAGTTCTTCCAGATTACCAATCTTTCCAATAATCTGCTCGTAAATATCAGGAGTTGGTTCCTTAGATTCTTCTCCTTCTACAGTTCCTTGCTTAACAACTCCTGCTTTTACCCATACAGTAGGAAGCACAACGCCTGTTCCATCAACGCCGTATACTCCAACTTCCAGTTTAGCTCCCGGCGTTTGCAATACCTCCCAAGGAATCTCACACGAAAGACTGTCTGACAGCAATTGTTCTTTTACAACGCTTCCAGCTCTGAACACAGCCTTTTTTGTAAGCCCATTCCATATTGGGTGTATGAAGTTGAAAGTTGCCTTGTACGCCTTGCTAGAGCCGCTGGTAAGAACTTCCGATGATCTTAACCAAGCATCTGCTTTGTGGACTTCCACCTTGAACATATATATCACTCCTTTCTGTTTATTTTTTATGACAGTTATTCTTTGTTACTGTCGTTCTTGCTTCTCTTGATCTTTGATAAACTCCAAAGCTCAGTAGCGACAAAAGCAAAGAAAGCAATTGTTAGCTGTGGTTCGGGTTGAAATCCATGAACCCATTGCATGAGCAAACAAATTCCGGTGTATCCTACGGCAAGCAAGATGCACAACGCGACCACAACTTTGGAGTACAGACCTTTGCGATTCTTTTTCTTTTTTGCCTTGGCAGAGTTTACTGTGCTGGATTCCATGTATTCCGCAATTTGCTTTACAACGGCTTCCATTTCATTATCGGTCATATCTTATGCACTCCTTTCTTCGGAATGTTGGAAGAAAGAGTAGGGTTTCCCCTACTCTATAACTTCTGTCCACCCGTACACACCTGGTTCCCAAACGTTCGCCGCAATATCGCTTGTCCATTTCTTTCCGTTGTGGCTTACCTTTGCGCCTTGTGCGTAAGCGTCATGCGCACCGGTTGGCCGAACCCATTCTGGATATTCCTCAGATGGTGCTTCTTCTCCACCTTCTTCCACTTTTTCCAGCAGAGTTGGTACATATTTCGGATGATAAAGCAATTCGGTTGGTCTCTCCTGCGTTCCAGTAATGGAGCGATAGAGGACTCCATCATCATCTCTCACAAGCATCCCTTCATAGATACCCATATTGTAGACGTATGGATAGATGCCGTTCGCATCAGGCTTCGGCCTTGCACCGTACAACGCTTCTGTCCCAACACTGAACGGTGGATAAACGTCAAGAGAGGTCAACGTGGGCTGCTTTACATATCCCATGTTCCCTTCGTAAGAGAACAGGTCGTTAAGTTTATATTCTGTGTTTGGCTTCCATTCCTCTACACCACTTGCAAACACACCAACGTCTGCCATAGGGGCGTTGGAAGCCGCTTCGCAGTAAGCCTCGATTTGTGCCACACCGGCGATCTGCATGGATGTATTTTCTTCTTTCAGCGCTACTGCTGTTCTGGAAAATTCGTCCAGAACATTCGCAAGCTGTTCGGGTATTTCTTCTGGAATATCATAGTTGATGGGCAGGTTGAACCTGTATTCCTGATAGCTGTACATCTGCGGTTCTTCCAGAAATTCAATGTTCACCGGCAGATAAAAGGTTTCTCCATCCATATATGGTACAGGCTCTTTAGTAGAAGTACATTCTGCCATGTACCAATGTCCATCAATTGTCATTTAGAAACACTTCCTTTCTTCGCGCCAACCATATCAGCAAATTCATCCTCTACGTTTTTCCTAAGATGGTATGTGTTTCCATGTTTTGCGTGTCCCATCCAGCAGTTATAGGACATTAGAACCTTCTTTCGGTCAATCATTCCTCTTTTTCTCAAAGAAACCATTTTCCTCAGTCTACGCTTTACGTTGTTTTTGCTTTTTCTTCTGAGCTTTTTAACGATTTTCCCGCTATCCGTTAAATAACTATGGAATCCCAAGAAGTCAATTCCATTTTTCAGAGGGAATATTTGCGTTTTGGGGTTGAGTTTCAGCCCAAGTTTTTCAACCTCGCACTGAATAATTTCGAGCAACTTCTTAAGTTCCTCTTTGTCGTGATGGATGATATAAAAATCATCCATGTATCTTCCGTAGTATTTTACCCCTATCTCGTCCTTAAGTAAATGGTCTAATCCACTCAGATATAGAAGTGCGAATGTTTGACTTGTCTGGTTCCCTATGGGAAGCCCTTTTCCTTCTGTGCTGTCAATAACAAGATAGCACAAATTCAGAATGTCCTTGTCCCTTACATATCGTTGAATTTGCTTTTTTAATATGTCGTGGTCAATAGAATAGAAATACTTTGAAATGTCTCCCTTGAGAATCCACCCCTCGCTTCCGTGGTTGCAATAATACTGGTGCATAAATTTGTGTAATCTTCTCAGGCCGAAGTGAGTTCCCTTTCCTTTTTGAGAGGCGTAATTGTCATAAATAAAGCTTTTGACGATTCTCTTTTGCAAAACATTGTCGCACAAGGAATGTTGGACGATTCTGTCTCGAAAGCTACTTGCCATGACAACTCTTTCTTTTGGTTCATGCACCATAAATCGATTGTATTTCTGCATCCTGTAAGTCTTGCTTACAAGTTCTTCTCTGAGCCGCGCTATGTTATCAAGCGTTTTTAACTCAAACTCTGCGCAAGCGGCTTTATCCCGCTTGCCCTTTCTGGCCTTTTTGTAGGCATTGTAAAGATTCTCAAAGGAGCACATTATTTCAAAGTCGGTCATGTATCGTTCCTTTCGGGTTTATGTTTCGTAATATCCATGCCGTAACAGCCCATTTGGTTTCACCCCACTCCTTCATGAAGCGCGGTGTGAGCATCGACAATCATGTGTTTATCTTGCTTCTCGCAAGAAGGGATATGATTTCCTTTGAACTTGACTTTTGTTTTCGCCCTATTTGTTGGCTACTCGGTCTTTAATAAGTGTCAAGTCGGGCGAACCCCATTCGCGTTATACACGTTGTTGTTGTTGTTGTTGAGAGCACCAGCAGACGTGACCTGATAAGCGTTGTTGGAGTTCGAGGGGACAAACCATACCCCGATGTTTCTAAGCCTGCTTTGAACTGTCTGACTTAATCCAAGAAGCCGTTAATATCCTCACGTCTCTAATCAGCCCAGTCCAATATTCAAGAGTTTTGACATTGATATATTCTCTGTTGAAGGAAAATTCAACAAGGCACATCATCATATTACTTTTTGTCAATGCTAGTTTTTGAAGTTTCCTTCGCTCCCTTCTTTCTGCCTCTTGAAAAGTTCCCGCATCGTTCGCTCTGTACAAAAGCTCAATAATTTCCATGGAAAGGTCTTGCAGTCGTTGTACTAACGTGTACCGTATTTTCTTTGGAAACCTGTTTTCGCTGTTGGTTATCATAAACGTATATTCCATCAGCTTCTTTGCTTTTGTAATGACAGTGAGTTCTTTTCGGTTGGACATATTTCCTCCTTGATTTTATAAAGATTTAAAAAAAGATAAAGAAGATGGATAAAGATGAAATAGGATTCAGTCCTACTGCACAACATAGCATCTATCATCGTCCATTTCCAAGGATACTAACGCTGTAGATTTAGGGCTACAAAGCGGGCGAACCCCATACGCGTAGTTGGCGTTGCCGTTCATGTACAACGCACCAGACGTGTAGACCAGCCCCACGTTGTTGGAGTGCGAGGGGTTTGGCGTTCTCGTCCAATAGTATGAACCAGTTGCCCTATCGTCATTCGAATTGAAAATGTCCAACCTGCCATTACCTGTACCACTCTCTAGGCCTAGTTCCGTTGTAGACATCAGCGCAACTCTCGATACAAAAGTTTCTGTTCCCCCGCCATCTGTGCTAGAGCGCGAAACCGTCAGCGTTGCCCTGTCAAGCGCGGCAATATGGTTCTCGCTCCATCCGCTAAGGAAGCCTGCCTGACTGGAATAATCTGGCGCGGCATCGGCGCTATGTTGTGCGGTATACCAACTTGTAGCCTTTGTTGCGTTCAGCCATTGATGAATGTTGGAGTAAATGTATCGGTTGTTGCCGAAATCGCGTCTATCGTTGTCGGAGTTAGACGGTTCTTTGTTATCATACATCTTGTTGCCGAGCAAGGATACGCTGGTTGGTTCCAGAACCAGTCTAATCTTCTGGTCACTGGTATCCCTCGCAACCTTCCATTGCAGGTCGGTATTGTTCCACTTGCCAAGTTTTACTTTCGTTCCAGACGCAAGCGAAGAAAGTAACTGACCGGCAGGAATTTCAACCTGAACGGTTTGTGGTTCACCGTATAATCCATATGCGCTGACGGTAAATACCGCAATGTAATAGGTGCTTCCAAGCTCCAATCCAGACAGAGTTGCCGTTTCATCCGTTCCGCTGTAGCCCTGCGTACCGTCATCAATCGCGGTCGGAAAAGCATCGGTTTTGTAAACTACAACGGTGTGATCGTAAAGCTCATCCGATGTTGGATTCTTCCATGTCAATGTGATAGAAGAACCGGAATGTGTTTCGGCAAGCTCGGATACCGGTGCAGGAACACCAGTCAGTACAAGTGTCGCAATCGCTCCCTCCAACATGGTCTGGTACTGCTTTTTGGAGTTGTAGGTAAATTGACGAGCGAAGAAATCGGCTTCATTATTCCATTCAACCGTTTTGGTGACGGTTTGTGCCTCGCCCCCATCAGATGTAACGACTTCTTCTCTTGTTAACTGAATCTTCGTTCCATCGTTCACAGAAGTAGGCTCATGGTCTCCATAAACCCACACAGCACCCGCAAGTTCGTTCGCTCTGGATGCTTCCATTTTGTCGGCTGAGAGTTCAACGTTCATGGTCGTGCTGGCGTATTCAATTTCAATTCCCGCTGCCGGTGTGCTGTCGGTCATAATGTTGGTCACAGGGGCATAAGTTGTCAGAGATTTGTATGCCTCGATTGTTTCTTCCGGGATGTCTGTTTCTACTGGTGTCTCCAACTCATACACAACCTTGACCGGCGTACCCGCTGCCTTTTGAGCGGCAAGATAACTTTTCCAACCGCTTAATACCTCGTTTATTGGTTTGCTCCCATAAATCTCATCATACAAAGATATCCAAGGTGACGTAGTTACAGAAATCCCTTGAGTATTTTGATATACCTGATCGCCAGTAACAGTAGGATAATGCGTGCATGTAATGTTGGCTAAGGTTGAATTGCTGGTCGGCGCTTTTAAATTTTCTGCTAATAGCGTAAAACGCCTTTTTGATTGCGCAGCTTCTGGGCAAGCCCAATCTTCCGTCCCGTCAAATTCGATCATTTTAAATCGCTGTACATATTTCCCCCGCTCAAAATCAATCTCATCGCAAACCCATTGCTGCCCGTCCGCGTCGGTGTAGTTGCCGCCGCTGGTTACTGGGATTCCGGGGAGGCCGTTGGGGGTGGAGATTGGCAATGTCTGTGATTGCTCCGCGCCGTCTGATACCGTCACTGTGATTGTACCACCATCTCCCGCAATTACAATCGGCACAGGTGCTTCTGGTGTCGGTGTCCCGTCCTGCGTGCTCTTGCCGTATAGGGTCAAGCCCTGTAACGGCCACTCCACGCTGTCATTGACGCTGATTGTCTCCCCTGTCACCGTTGGCCGTATCGCGGCAGCAATCGGCGCATATCGCGCATCGCTCTCCACTTTGGTGTACACGCTTACAAGCTCGTATCCTGTGCCTCCGGCGTTCACCATTGGGACCTTCCCCGCATTCCCCGTATCCGGCTGCGGGACTCCCAGACCCTGCGGGCCCTTGAGACCGCTGAAAGCAAACGCAAGGGTCCTGTCCTGCGCTGTCCCGCCAAGCTCCACACTGACCTCCGGTGTCCCGCTGGTATCATCCACTGTTGCGCTCGCTCCGCTGATGGTGGCCGCTGCTCCCGGCACACCTTGCGGGCCGGTTTCGCCTTGTGGCCCCGGCGCACCCTGAGGACCGGTGTCACCTTTAAGCCCTTGAGGCCCCTGCGGGCCGGTTTCGCCCCTTTCACCCTGCGGCCCTTGCGGCCCCTGGATTCCCTGCGGCCCCGGCTCACCCTGCGGCCCTATTGGCCCTTGTGGCCCCATCGGCCCGGTTTCGCCGGTGTCACCCTTGCCCCCTTTTGGTCCCTGCGGCCCCTCCGGCCCCATCGGTCCTTCAGGCCCGGGTTCTCCCCGTGGGCCTTGTGCGCCATCCTTGCCGGGGCTGCCTGCCCCCTCAATTGTTACGTTGATTTGCGGGCAAGGGTCAAGTGTCGGTACTCTTACATCCATCTTAGTAGTCATAAGTCACCTCCTGCGCGATTGTGAAGCGGGATGGTTTTACAATCGTCTTGACTGCACCGCACGCAAAGGTAAGCTGCAAATCGTAGACATATACCCCAAAACTGAGCGATTGCGTATCCTCCGGCCAAATAGGTATATCCACTATGTTCCCCTCAAACTCGGTGATTTCTTTGTGTAACAAAATCTTGCCGCCTACATAGGGACGCACCGTCATCTCCAGCTTGTCCCCCGGCTGCAGCTCATATCCGCTGATTGTTACCTCTAAGCACTCGCTGTCTCCACGGGTCATTGTTAGGTTGGTGCCTGATACAATCAAGACAAATCACTCCTTAATTTCAACTCATTCCCCTCGGTTGGCTCCCAAACGCAGGGGATCATGTCCTTTTTATTTAGTCCATTTTTAGTTAATTGGATATTCGACAATATAAGTCCCGCTGATTTTGGCTACTTTAACTCGGTCACCTACCTTAAAGGTAATAGATTTGTTGTATTTGTATTTTTTACTCGATGCAGTACTTTCTCCGTCAAATTTTATTTGTAGACCATCAGTAGCAACGCTTGTAACTGTTGCTAATTGCGGGATATATGGATCGTTTTGTTTTTGACGTTGCTCATCTTGATAAGACATTTTTATCATTCAAACACCACCTTTTCAGCTGTATGGGTCATTTCACCGTCATGACTTAATGTCATTTTCCATTCAACTTCTTGGTATATTCCGTTGCATATCGGATGATCAATCGCAATCAGGTCGCGGACCTGATGGACATTAAGCGACGTTCGAAAAGACACAGATTCTATCTCTCGCATTGATTGGAATCGCAAATTGTCTACATATTTTTGCAATTCGTCCAGACTGGATATGTCATCTAATTTTTTGATTGGTGCTTGTATTCGGCCGATATTAACAGTAGATATTTTGCTTGTGGGTTCATTGTTTTCCGCTATTGCCACCAATGGCTCATCGTATTCCGGCGATGATACCATTGCCACAAAGACGTTATAAGCTTTAAATATATCACTGCTTACATCTGCCTGTTTTTTTACTTCCGACAATTTTCCTTGTAAATACTCGTGCTGTACCGCACTGTTTTTGGGGTTTGTCATCGGCGAGATTCTGGCATTTCCTTGCATATCAAACCAAACAGATTGATAGTTGATTTCTTCTAGTAACGCATTGATAATTTTAAGGTAGCTTGTCCCAATTTCCCAGTCCGCTCGATCATTTGCGAGCACGGCATCACTTGTCACTGTCAAAATATTTTGGATACCAAGCGACAATAGGATTGATTGGACTATATCTGTATATTTTTCGCCAGCCTTAAAAACAACTCTCTCCTCTGTTTTCGCTCTTTTGGGGATTTGTCCAAAGTCCATCCCTTTTAGCTCCCAGGAGATCAGACCGTTTTTGTCAGACGCATAGTCTGCTTGAGTGATCATATACTCGCCCAATCGTTCTTCATCATCACCTCGAATCAAATAAGGGCGTATATTGGTTTTGAGCCAATTGGGTGTAGGGATATCAAGCACAAAATTTCCGGAAAACGATATTTTAACTTCGGCATCTGCATTGCACCGCAAAGTCGGCTTATTAAGCGGATATGCCTCACCTATTTTAATCCCATTTTGCACCAACTCAAACCGAAACCGTGGCTCGACTCTGCCTTTATGCAATCTCTATCACCTCTTTCTGCGTTTCGTCGATTGTGATTTTGACATCAGTGGATCGGTCCCTACTGCACTCGATACCACTCATAACACCAACAATCAAATCCCCACGCACATCCTTGTAAATGATGCTTTCGCCAATCAATTTTTGGAGTTGGTCTGCCGTCGATTTGTCCACAGTAAATTCCAAGGTGTGTTCTACTTCAAGCGATTCTGAAACATGTGCAACCGGTAAAGATTTCCCCTGATAGTAGATAAGGGATACTGGCTTTTTGGTTTTGATACTGTGTGCCGGAAAAGATCCCCGACGGCGTTTGAGCATTATCCATTCCGGAGATTGTGCCTGACCTATCATACCGCAATCCAAAGATACTGTTACTGTAATCATATTGCTCATTTGATAATTGTCTTGTTCATCCACTCCCATAGCCTGATAGTTATGCTTCCCGACTGATTCATAATCAATATAGGATAGTATATCATCTACTTGTGAGACTTTTCCCAGCAGCACCCCATCACGGTAAATATAGTTATTGGGATAACTACTAACCACAGATAATGAGGCCGAATAATTTATGATTCTTGCTGAAATGGCAACTGGTTCTTGTGCTTGATTTTTTATGGTAACAGTCATACTGCCCCATTGGCTCCAAAGGCCAAATTCGTTTTGCACACGGACCTCAACCATCACAGGGCCATCTGGCAAAAAGTCAGGCCATTTATATGTTTTCGCTGCGGAATAGAGTGTTTTTACGATGTCTCCAATGCGGATTTGTGCCATAATCTGGCCTTCTGCTTCCCATGTAATTGTTGGTCTTGGTTGCGTAGTAATCTGTGTAATAATTGGAGCAGGGGATGCCCCGCGTACAATAACAACTCCTGGATCGCTCCAATTGCCCGCAACCAGATTACTGTTATAAGTGCGCACTCGCCATTCAGCGTTGCCAGATGGCAATGTATTGCCTGGCAGGTCATAATATTGTGCATCTGTGTTTTTTTGCTCGACTAAATCTTGCCACTCATCGCCATCTCTGCGATATTGCACATCAAATCCCCGCGGGAGTGATCCGGTCGAAATAACGTGCTGCCATTCAAGCCGTACTGGCTGTGAGCCATCAATAACAACTTGGTCCGGATAAATAACCGTTGCATCCGATATTGCATCGGTGGTTGTGATTTCAACCCATTCTGATGTTCCAATCCGTCCATCATCTGATTCTGCATAGACTTGCCATTCATACGATTCCTCTGAAAATTGTTGGCCTGGAATTTCTGCAAAAAGTGTATTACCCTCAACTGAATAAGTTTGATAGGATTCTTCGCCTTTTTTCCTAATTCTGACTTCTGCGCTTTTTTGGGTTACTTGAGGGTCAAAAAGATAAATAGTTGGCTCATAAGCCCAATTTAATTTAAAATCCCTATAAGTATCAACAAAGCCTTTAGTTTTCGGAACAATGTATAAATCGTCATCTATAACAATTTCAATGTAGGGCGGATTACTCGTTCTGGAGGATTTCATGGTCAATGTGCTCGTTGATGCTATATACATTGTGAGCTCTGTTCTCCAAATTGATGCTATATATATTCCGTTATCAAAAAAACGTTCGCTAAAGCTTTCCCATCTTTGTTGGGCATGCTCCCCAGATTCATCCACATCCAGAACAGGAAGACTAAAATTTGTAAAATTAGAATAATTATTTTCTATTCTTGTATTGTCATAATCGCTAGTAGAATATGCGTTAACATCATCTTGTTTGATGAAGTTATCATATTCTACCACATCATTAAAATAAAGATTATGTAATCCTTTTTCGTTAATGGTTTTGATTAGGCTACTATATGGTATTCCGAAGGTAACTTCTGTTTTTGATTCTCCTGTAAATTCATCCGCTGTAGATATTGCCGTTGCGTAAAAATGTATTTTGGCTGAAACAATTTTATTTCTCTTGATTTCTTCCGGGACATTAAATTGCATAATGGCAAAATCATATATTTTTGTAGGGGGGGATACTAAACTCCCACCAACAAAATCTGGTCCCTTATATGTCTGTACAATAAGGTCCTCTGTCTCTCCTTTGCTCCCACTATACTGTGCATGATCATAATATGCCGAATCTATACAATCCAGTCTAATAGTCTTTTGCGCCATTAAAATCCCGCCCATCCTTGTTGCTCTGTCAATGGATAATCCTGCAATCCCTGCAGAATTTCCATAAATCCATCCATTCCATCTACTGTCACGTTAATACTAATATCGTTGTTAATTGTCTGTGTTGTCCCGCTCGTCATCCCTTTGATTGTATCAAGCAACTGCCCAATCAAGCTGTTATCTGTAACGCTAAAGCCTGATAAACCTAGACCGGCTGTGCTTGTGGATAAGGCTCTTGTTACGGCTGGCGCTGTCATTACCTGCTCCCCGCCTGCAAAGCTCATCACCTGCGCGCGGGGCTGAGCCTGTGCAAACATAGGAGCCGCTGGGGACGCTGACAACGCTAAAATTCCTGAATCGCTCGGGCGCATACTATTATTAAGGCTTTGCTGACTGTTTTTTTGCTGTTGGTCGAACAGTTCTTTTAGTTTGTCAATCAAATCTTTTACTCCTTTAATCGCTTCGGTGATCACTTTAATAAACCCTGTTTTGATGCTATTGACCAAGTTGTCAAATCCATATTTTAGCGGTGCAAGCTCATTGGCTAGTTCGGCCATTGCTTCATCAAATTCGTATTGGCTTTGCTTTGCCTCTACCATTGCCTTATTATTTTCCTTGTAAGCTGCTGTCAGGCCCGGCAAATCAGTTTGTGACAGAGTTTTGAGCACATATTCTTGTTCTTTTCCGCTTTGAGCTGCGTCCTTCAAGCCCTGATTAAAATCATCTACATTAACGCCAACTCGGCCCAGCAATTCGGCAAACTGACCAACCGCCTCTTTGGTGGCAATGGTTTCCTGCAGGCTGTCCGCAAGTGATTCTATTTTAAGTGTATCGGGGAATTTAATAACCGCGTCAGACAAACGTTCTACGATTTCCGCCATGTTGCTGTCCTCAAATCCTGCCGCAAGTAAATTGGACATTGCCTCTGTATTGGCGTTAAAATCCTCCGAGACAACGTTAAACTCCTCCATGCCAGCGCGCACGGTCTCCATGCTGACCCCCATATCCTCAGCATTTACTTGGAGAGTAGCAAAACCTTCGCGCATTTCTTCTGTTTTCTCAAAAAGGGCTCCAATCGCAGAGCCAAGGGCAACAACTGCTGCTACCGCCGCGCCACCAACAACTCCCGCCATTGCCGCAGCGGAGGTAGAAGCACCGCCAAGGCCACTAACAAGGCTGGTAATGCCACTAGCAGCTGATCCAGTTGCGCCTGGTAGCATTTGCAAACCCTGGAACAACAGATTGATTGCATTGCTTGCCCCTTGTCCTCCGCCCGAAACGCTCTGTGATGCTTGCGCAAATTGGTCAAGGCCACTAGCTGCGCCGTCTGCATTGCCAGAGATGCCCCCCAAAGCCTCGCCTGCTTCGCTCGCGCTGGATGCCAGTTTGTCCAAATCTCCATCAGCGGATGAGGCAGCTGCACCAACCTTATCAATATCTCCTGCAGCAGATGACGCCTGGCCGCCCGCCTTGCTAATCGAGGAGGCTGCTTTACTGCTGGCTTCATCCATCTTTTGCGCTTTCTCGGCGTATTTGTCCGACTTATCAATCATCTTGTCAAGGGCTTCCTCGGCCTTGAGGATGTTCTTCTGCAGTTTAAGAGCTTCTTCGCTGTCTGGGCCTTTGAGGTTAGAGACACGCTCATATTTTTCGCGCAAGGAATCCAGTAGCTTTTGCTGCACCTCTATCTGTGCGTTGAGGTTGTCCCATTGCTTTGTAAGCTTTTCCATATCGCCCGCTGATACCTGATTGACGCTGTCTGCAACCTTGGACATAGTATCTGATATTTTATCAGCGGATTCGTCGACTTCCTTGAACGCCTTGCTGGTGTCCCCTGAAAATGCTTGGACGGCTTTTAAGATATTGTTAAGCGCCTTTTCCATTTTTGAGTTATTGATCTCGGTATCAAACCGGATTGTCCCATCTGCCATTGACTTTTGCCTCCTCTCTATGTAAAATAGAATCAAATCGTATTAGGAGTTGATTTTATGTTTTGCCCAAATTGTGGCACCGAGTGCAGCGGTAATTTTTGCCCTAACTGCGGCACGAAATTGGAGGCTCCAAAACCTCCACAGACGGTCTCTGCGCCGTCTCAAAATACCAAGCAGGACACTGACCTATATATCGAGGTAAATGACCCCAAAGGCAAATGGCCGGCCTTTTTCCTATGCTTGTTTTTGGGTTGGTTGGGCGCGCATCGCTTTTACACCCGCAAATATATCAGTGCTGTGGTTTACATTGCGATGCTGGTTCTAACCCCGTGGTCGTTGCCGTTTTGCATTATCTATGATCTCATTACTATTATGACTAACTCTTTCTTCTATGATCACGAGGAGATGGTGGCACGCTATCAAGCGTCGGAAGATAAAAGCACAATCGACGGTTGGATGATTGCTTTTGGGGTTTTGGCATTGTTGCTTATTGCCTTTATGTTGATCGGCAGACCATTTACAGCTGCTTTTGAGATGGTCGCCGCCTTTGGTTTACCCGTTTTTGGTATCCTCATGCTGGACGACTACCGCAAAGGCAAGCCTTATACAATACCGCTTATCTTTTGCTTAATCTGCCTGATCCCATTTGTGGCAAGTGCACTGGGGATTGTTACCCTTTCGGCCTAATCGTCGTCATCGCTGTAATCGTCAAGCGAGTACAATTCTTGCAACCGTCTGATCTGCCGCCGTTGCTTGCTGTTCTTAATTTTAGATAACTCCCCGTAGGTAATCGATCGGATGTTAATCCGTCTTTTGATTTGTGCATCCTCTGGCAAACTTTGAAACAGCGCCATAAATTGCCACCAGTGCAGATCATCTTTCAACAAATCCACACCATTATAAGTTAAAAAATCGGCCCAGACCGCCCAAAAATCCTTGTAAAAATCGAGCGTTTTTCGTCCATCGTCCCCTGGGACTACAGGTAAACCGCACCGGCAAAACCAAGCCGCCTGCAAAAACAGCTCCAAAAACACAAGAGGTTCGTGCGGTGCTGGGCCTTTTAATACCTTTCGCAGGGCAAATACCTGCTTTTCTTCTTCTGTAAGATCTGGACGGTCTAGAATCTGCTCAAACTCCATCCATTCCCGATATCCAGTCTTAATGGGATATCGATTTCCTGATGCCTCTAAATAATCGGGCAGTTTATAAGGCTTCTTCATCCTCTCCCTCATTCTCTTCTGTTTGCATCTTATACTCGATGTAGGTATTACGATTTAGGAGCAGTTGCCCGTACAAAAAGTTACATAGCTGCATATGCTCAACGGAATTTGGTTTGCGCCCCTCAAACACCGCATCATAACCCTTGATGCCCAAAACGCGAGTAATAAAGCCTTTTGCTGTCTCATAGAGATTGCGATTTGCCTCCTCTACTCGATTAAGTTTTGTCTGCAAATCCTCGTCGCCAGTCATCTTTTCCTGTGCCTGCTTGAGTGCTGCATACTGCATAGCAAGCTGAGAGTAACTGTCAATAACCGCTGAGATCATCCCCACATCGGTGATATCGAGGTCAAACTCCTGCCCACAGATTTTAACTGTGGGGCGAGGAGCAAAATTAAATTCGTTGGTCATGCTATACCTCTACTTTCTTCGCCTTTGTTGGTTGCGAAAGGATGGACATGGATTCTTTGGCTTTAGCCCAGGTATAATCGCCATCAGAATTAGTGACAGTTCCCTTTTCGGATGCGCCGGTTTTGGTGATACTAAAACTGATATCCTGACGCAACTGTGCTTCTCCGCTGCCGTCATTCTGGACAGATACTGTTGCCGGATATTTTTTACCATTTGGTGTCCCTGCAGCAATCATATCGTTATACTCAATGATCTCGGTATTGCGCTTGTTGAGGTCCTCCATCATCACATCAAATACATAATCCTGCACCGGATCACCAACCTTGCGATGGCCGGTAAAAGTACGGGTGATCTTCTGCGTTGCCGGTTCTGATTCAGGCGTTCCGCGCCCATCCATGTAATAATAATCCTCTGCTTCTTCCTCTACCTCTACCTCAGTGGCAGAGATGCCGACTGTGATCGGTTTCCAGTCTGGTTCTCCTGTGGTACCCAAATTCATCAAATAAATTCTGTTATAGTTTTTTGGAGTCATTAACGCCATTTTTGTCACTCCTTTTCATAGGTTAGAATAAACTGCGCCTGATATAATCCCTTTACGCCATCTTCGTCCTGCTGATAGAGCATTGCATTTGATGCTCGAACGGATTCTGCCGCTTTCCCTTCTCCCAGGTCTGGGAGATTCCTTGTTTTTGTCTGCTCGTCAAGCCAATCCGAAAACTTCTCGAAAAATCCGGTTGCCTCAATGCGTTCGCGGTCAGAATTGGTATAAGTCCGAAAGTACAGCGCAAAATTGTGCTGGCAAACCATCGATCCATCCATGTAAACCGACACCGGTTCCCCTTCCCCATAATCGGCGATGCCGTAATTGTCAGGCTCCGAATCGGTATAGTCGGTATAAATCGCTGCCATCTCCGTAAGATAAGGGCAGGAGGCAATAAACGACTTGATGCCCTCAATGATGCTCATTCCGCTTTACCCCCTGCCTGTTCTGCCACTGTTTTTGTAATCTCTTTTTTCTTTTCTTCCCACATGCGTGGTATCCACATTGCCCCGCGTTTGCCACCGCCGCCAAATTGCAAATCTCGGTTTGTGGTCGTTTTGGGAGCTCGTCCAACCATCACTTTGCCATAATAGAGATATCGCGCATAGGGCTGCACATAAGTAATATGGTCCTTGCCGACCTCTGCAGTGCGGATAAGTGTCTTGCTGCGCATTGGTGTATATGGCTCAGCCTGCCGATAGATTTCGCTTGTCAGGGTCTGCTGCACCTTACCGCCCGGCTGCAATCCTCGTGCGCTTAAAATCTTGCTAACGCTGCTAGTATCCACTTTGACCGTCATCGGCATTTTACACACCTCCGATTCGTATGTGCGGGAGAGGCTTGCCTCGGTTGTCGGTAACTGCATTGACCGTCACTACATTGTTGCAGTTTTTTTCGAGCCAGGTCGGCAACGTATCATCTTCTGGTGCTCCGCTGATCTCCCCCAGCACCACCTTATCTTTTGGCGCTGCTGTCCAGCTATCATCATTTGGTGCAAATGCTTTTGGGTGCACATATCGTTTTGCAGCTCCATTTGGCACACGGACAATACAGCTCTCGGACACTGATAGCCCATCCTTTGTTGTCTGTGAGCTGCGGGTGTAATACCAGGACGCGCCGACAATGACTGTTGCCTGCCATCGCTCCCGATGTTCAGCATCTATGTAGCGGTTAAAGATGGTGATGGTCTTATCTGTTCCTAACATCCGCGCATCTTCACTCCTCGATATAACAGCCCTGTCCCTGCCAAATACAGTGCTAGCGCGTCATAGCTGCGCTGTGAGGTGCTTTTTGCAGCGGCATAGGTTACCGATATGCCGTCATTGGTGGCGCTTGTAATGCCATACTCACTGCCGCTTTGCTCGTCGGCATACAATACATCCGCTACCGCGCACAACGCCATCTTGACCTCATACCGGTCTGGCTGTCCTGCCGCCAGCGGCGCAGCCATTTTTAAGTAAGCTAACGCTCGTTTTTCATATTGCGAGAAGGATTCCCCGGGGATTTTACTCCCCAGGTACTCCTCCACATAAAAGCTATAATCCATTGCCTACGCCTTTGGGGTGATAACCATGGTCTTGGTAACCGGGGCGGATGCTACTTCAATTGTTTCGCTTGTGCCCTGGTATCCCGATTTTTTGACGCTTGTTGGGTACTTGCCCGCGATCGCCGTAAAGGTCACCTGACCGGACGAATTTGTCTTTTTAATCGATCCGTTAAAATTGACGGTTGCCCCCTCTACCGGATTTGCAGCAAGCAGATCTACTTCTTCGGTTGCCACTCCATCATTGACTGTAATTGTAACGGTCTGGGTAGTCAACGCAGTAGTCGGCTCCAAATAAGCAAATGGGCACCCTGCGCGATCTGGATCAAGTCGAGTGGCTGCTTTTGGGAGCGCCCAACCCATGCGGAATACAATACGCAGTGCAACCATATCCTGCTGCGCAAGATTATAGACAATATCCTTGCTGCTCGGATCCTGGATAACACCCTGGTCAAGGATTTTTACAGTAACATCCTGACGAATAGCGTATACAGCCTGTTTAAAGTCTCCGGCGATCAGCTGTGCGGATTTGGCATCAAAAGCGCCATTATCCATAATATAGAGCGGGCTGCCATCCAGCGCGTAACGGGTGCTCTCCTGCATCGTCTGGGTAAAGATCGGCACTCCATCGGTAGTGCGCAGGCCTCTCAGTTTGGCTTTGACGCCCGGCACTGCAACAACACCATTGACCACATAGCCGTCCTGCTCTACCTTATCCAGTACGCCGCCCTCACCCATAATCAAATCAAAGTAATCTTTGGATGCTGGAGATACGTTATTACCCGCATTGCGTGCCTGAGTAACAATACCATTTGGCCAGCTCGACGGTCTGTTAATGTCGAAAAATACTGCCGCATCTACTGCGGCTGCAATTGCCTCGTTTGCGCGCGGTTTGATCTGCGCCCAAATATCATAGCTGGCATCGCTGAGGACATTTTCGCTGATTGGGATGATGACCGCCAGTTCTTCCGCGTTGATGTACACGTTATCCCACGCCGCACGGGATACACCTTTGTATCCGGTATCCCCATCTACCCAATAGGTCATTGGCAGCACATCCAACACCGGCATCTTGGATTGATTGCTTGTCATGTTGGGCAACCGGGTTGCAAGCTGCATAAAGATAGATTCCTTAGGAACATCCTGCTGAATCGAGCGGATTAGTTGTGTTTCAATTAACGCCTGCGCGTTTTCTCTGGTTGTAATATCAATTGCCATAATTTATTTCCTCCCTGTCATCTTTCGTAACGCATCGTTGATAACGTCGTTTTCTGATTTGGCTGCCGATCCGGTTACCTGTACGCCGGTAGAGACCTTCAAGCCTCCAATATGTTTTCCTTCCAGGTATTTTTGTGCGGCCTGCTCAAATGTTGTTTCTTCATTTGTGAGCTTGCTGATCTTGTAGGCGTAATAGTCAACATCTTCTCCCGGTACCCCTTTGGCAAGGAGATACATTTCATTGCGCGCCTGTTCCAGTTCTCTGATTGCATGATCGTATTTTGTTTTATAATCGTTTAGTTCGCGTGCAGCTTTGGCGCTTGCTTCTTCTCCCTGTTGCCGGGTTTCTTTCCAGTTTCGCCAATCCGCAAGTTCTTCATCCGTAGGGTATTTTTTTCGTTCTCTTGCCAGACGTTTAGAGATCAGATCATCTACTTCCGCCTGGCTAAATTTCTTTTCCTCCGTTGTAGGAGTGGAATTTTCCTGCTGTGCAGTGGTCTCTTTTACTTCTTCTGCCATGTTTACCTCCATTTAACGCCCGTCGGCATGTCCTCAGCGTCTTCTTGCGGCGGCATTTGCTTTTGCAGAGAGCGACCGGCCAAAGCCATATTCTTGTGTTCGTTCGTTCTGCTCTTTTAGTTTAGCTGCCTCGGAAAACCGCTTATACAAATCACGCTGCCTTTTAAGCAACGCAGATTTTGTGTCAAATGTCGCTTGCAATTGCTCTTTTAGCTCATCAGGTGCAGCTTTGATGGCACTATCCAAGGCAATCAGTTCGCGTTTGCTTTTGCGGATAGCCCGCTCAATTTTGCGCTGCTGCTGGGTGCATTGGTAAGCGTCAAATGTCTGCCCCTCAAACACAATTGGCTCCGGGTTGATTGCCTCCAAATCCTCTTTGCTCCACGTATAAGGAGCGTCTTTATCCGGCACGGGATGGATATCATGCCGTCAGCCGTAATCATTCAGTTCGCCGTGGGTTAGCTCTTGCTCGGTTGGATAATAGGTCCCGGTTGTGTCAAACCGCTTGCCCTGCCATACCTGATGCGTGGGTCTTGCGCCAGAGTGGGCGGATATTTCCCAGATGGTAACCCCCATCTCTTCGCCCCGCATCCGAGATGTCTCTCGGGCAGTATCCTTGATCCCGGACAACACCGCGCGGCGCACCGCAACATCAATGCGATTTTTGTGGCCGGTAGCGTAATCCACCACCCGCAGCCCGCCTCCCGCAAGCTCATTGACCGCCTGCCGGATGGCACTCACCGCGTCCTGCTCTCCACTCTGCACCATGATAAGTGCAAAATCCAAAGCATCCTGATAATACCGCGCAATTGGCTTAAACACCAATCTGCCGCCTACCCTTTGCGCAAATCCCATACTCTGTGTCAGGTTTTTAAGCTCTCCATTGGTGCGGTTAGCCGACGCACGCAAAAAGGTTTTGAGTTGCTCGCTCTCTTCTTCTTGCGGCTCCATGCCTGCCGCCTCATATATGGGGTTGTCGTACTTAATCGCCTCCCTCATAGCATCGTCAAATAGCGCCATAATCTCCGCCTCGCTGCGTCCTGTCAACCTGGCAACCTCCGCTTGTATCTCGTCCACATTAAGCCCCCATCGCTCAGCTTGCTGTAGCTGATGCAGGGCTGTTTGTGTGGCTACCTGTCCAATCGAGGTTGTCAACCTGCGGACAAGATCAGCAACAATAAAGTCCTCCAGCTTTTGATAGAGCCGTACAATCCCATCCGGCGCTTTTTGCAGATATTCGGGGGTCAGCATCCATTACCACCCCTCCACAATCTGCTGTGCCTCTGGTAGATTCTGGCGCGCCTTTTCAATATCCTCATTGAGATATTTAGCTCTAAATTCTTCTAACCTCATCACGCCCATAGACACCATTTCGCGGTCCCGCTGATACTCTGCCTGCTTGTCCTCAATGATGCTGTCATCAAAGTCAATCGTGATCTCCACATCAGGGTCAAGCGAAGGATCAGTTGTCTCTTTGCCCATTGTCAAAATAATAGCAGTCAACTCTTTAAAGGCGCGATCAACAATGATCTCATGCTTTTTGAGTGTGCGGAACAGGTTAGAATTCTCGGAAATAACCTGCGTCGCTGTTGCCACACCGCCAGCATCAAACCGATAGTAGCGGTCACCCAATCCAACAACCGAGGATAATAGATTGAGTCGGTTCTGCATGGCTGTTTCGTGCTCCGATGCCCGGATTGCTACATCGATAGGCTCAATAATCTTTTGGTCGGTGGCGTCGCCCGGGATCTGATAAAAGGTCAAATCGTTAGGGTCATAGACGCGTGTCCCGTCCATTTCCTCGCGCAGCGCCTCCTCTTTGACCATGATGCGGCGCTTGCCCAGCACAAACTCGTTGTTGTAACTATCAAAAACAGTATCCACCGCTTTGAGCACATCAATGGCATTTGCGTAGACTGCAATGCCAAGCGGGCAGCCCTCCTCGACATTGTTGCAAATATTCATTCGGTCGATGACAAAGCGTCTGCGCGGGGAATTTGTTTCGATGCGAGGGGATACCGCCTCATATCCTTCCACGTCTGCCAAATCGACCTGCTGCAGATTGCCGTTATTGTCCAAAAACATCAGATTTTCGATCACATAGTTGCCTGCATTGTCCTTAATGTGCATCTGCACATAGCAATAGCTTTGGATCTTGCCCGCCCTTGTCCTTGTCAAGGAGGTTGCAAAAGCGCACTCGCTGATACCTGTATCATCCCACGCGAGCGGCCAAATCCCCATCGCTGGGATATAATTGATTCGGATGTTCCCTCCTGTTACCATTCCCCGGCTATCTGCCGTTGCGTTTTCAAGGTATGGCACGTAGGCCATTGTACCGTACGCTGCCTTTTTTTCCTGTGCTTCATTTGCCTTGACCAAAAAGTTATTCTCCTTGAGGACCTTGTCCAAAAAATCCTGTTCTCTTTGTCCTCCCAGTGTGATTTTAACTTTTTCGTTTACCAGCAGTCCCGCCCAGTCCTCGCATACTTTTTTTGCCATCCCAAGCGTCAAGCGAGTACAGGAAATTGAATTGCGACCATTGTAAACTTTATAGCAGTGGAACGAATCCACCTTACCGCGATACCAGCTCGCCCACAAGTCAATCATGCTGCGGAAATTATTGCTGACAACGCCATATCCGCGGCTCTGTAGATAACTGGATAAATCCAACCTCTATCACCTCCTTGTAAATCCTGCTTTGGTTAGCTCGTTATAATAAGGCTCAATCGCATACTCGAAAGCATCCAAGCTGTCAATGTCACTGGTACCGTCATCCAATCGCTCGTCATGGTCCAGCTTTTTGGGGTCATATACGGCATACCGAAACGCTTCAATCATTTGTTTGCATTTTTTGCATACCTTTAACCGGTCCTGCGCCATCAGAATATTTTCCAGCCGGATTCGGTTGTTTATTTCTAACTTAATCGAGTTTTTAATCTCTGCCTTCAGCTTGTCTTTTCGCGCCTGAAAATTCAGTCCGCGAATCAAAATCTGCTCCGCGCTGTCTGCCCGTACCTGTGCCCCTCCCCACTTGGCCGTGACCGTCTGCGCAAAATCCGAAAAGCGCTCATTGAGCTGTTGAGGGTTGATCTGCTTTTTGATGTAACACTCATCTGCAACAATCACCTCTTTAAACCGCGAGGTAATAACCACCGCCTTAAAGGTTGTCGCCGAGGCATTGCCTCCGAAGTCCACTCCAATCATCAAGAGGGACGGGCGCTGATTCGTCTTTGCAAGATAATTGTCCACATCATCAATCAGGTAGCGGTCTGGATTGTCCGCAAAATCGCGGTAAACAACTCCCTCCGCCGCCACCCACTTGCCCAAAATGTACCGGTCATAAAACACACCGCTGTGCATGGAGCGGTAACGCGCTTTGATCTCCTCGGTAAGAGCTGGGTTGTCGTCCAGTTCAAAGTGCAGGTGCAAGGCGTTGTGCTTTTCGGGATGCTTGACCCACTCCTCGTAAAACCAGTGTTTTGGGGATTCCGGGTTGCAGTTAAACCAGAATCGGCTGCCCTCCACACTGCAGCGGGCAAGCGCCTGCTCCACAAAGGAGCGAGGCTGCAGCGCCACCTCATCAAACAATACGCCCGCAAGGGTGCGGCCCTGAATCAAGCTAAAGCTGCTCTCATCTTTGCCGCCGAACACCTCAAAGATGTTTTGATGCTTGCCGTCCGATACCAGCAGCACCTTGTCAGCGCGCCGCCAGCTCAGGTTATATTTGTCCTGCGCCCATGTGACGCCCAGATAGGGCACGACGATGTTTTTGACGGTCGAATCCACCGTCTTGCCGCAGATCGCAAACCGCTGCCCATTGTATCGCCGCATTGCGTCATCCACAAAAGCGAGCATCATAAATGAGGTCTTGCCCGACCGGATCGCGCCATCGCATATGATACAGTCAAAATTTGTGTATGGAAACGCCATAATTCTTTTCTGTTTTTCACTTATCGGCATATTCCCACCTGTAACCGCCAGCAGTGTTGTATTTGGGTACTTTATTGCAACATTTTGCTATATGTGAATGATATATGCCCAAAACCCTTTCGGCTTCTCTTGTCGAGTTCCACACAGCCAAAAAATTTCCGTCCAAGTCATATTGAATAACGGATTTTCTTTTAAGTTCAGCGGCTTTCTCTACTGCACACATTATGTTTTCCAAATTCTTTTGGTAATATTCGGGGTTTTCTGACAAGAAACGCTTTCTTGAAGCACTCATTTTGTCTTTTGTTTCTTCCGATGCTCTTTTTCCAGTGTGTACCTCTCTTAATTTTTGTTTCGTACTTTCCGCAAGGCTTGAACACTGGCCACCACTTTCGATGTTATAGCCAAAGTTCTTATTATTTGTCTTGTGCTTTTTAATCAATTCTTTTTCAATTTCACAAGCATCATTTTTTGAAAGGCCATCAAACAATACTATATGCTCTATGTTTTCCCATCCATACTTTTTAATGGCACGGTACATATATTCGTTTCTTGCGTACCCGTTCCCACCGCCCCATCTTAATTTCGGCTCTTGTCTTGTAATTCCAATATATGCTTTTCCGTTGGGGAATTTGTGAATGTAAACTTTATAGTTGTTCATTCTGCATCCTTTCCGCTTCTTCTTTCAGTGCTTTCGACAAAGGGTCCTCGGTGCGCTCGCTTGCCTGTTTGTATCCCGCCGCCGCAAAGCGTTTCATCAGACTATCGCCCGCCTTGAGCCGGTCCGACAGCGACGCTTCCAGGCCAAACTGGTCTTTAACCTCTCCCCGCATTACCGAGGAGTAAAATTTCAGCACTTCATCGGTGTCGGCGATTAGACACTTGTCCATTTCCGCCCGGCGGGATTCAATATATTCGGATATGGCTAGTTTAGTCAAGTTTTGCTGCCCGATTGATTTCGCGCTGTTTTGACTGTATCCCGCTTTCCTCGCTGCCTCTGTCGCGTTCCCGGTTTGCAGGTAATATTCACAAAAATCCTTCTGTTTTTTTGTTAATTTCAAGCGCTGTCACCGCCATACAGCTCCGCCAGCTTTTGCACAACCTCCGACGCCTTATAGGTCTGCAGCAGCGTGACGGTCTTTTCGGTCTCGCCCACCCTGCGGGTAGCTGTCAGAACATACTTTGTCACCATGCGCTGGCCCTGCTCCGACCACGTCTGGAATTGGTTGATCTTGACTTTATCCCCGCGCAGACAGAGTGCGGTCTGCAGCTTGTACATCAGTTTTCGCATATTCATTTTGCGCTCTGCCTCCTTGATCTCTAAATAAGCCCCTGCTGTTGCCCCAGGGGAAAGGCGCTGCATTGCCCGGTGCAGCAGCGGGTAGAAAGGAGGTGTTCCAATGAACAATCTATAAAAACAGGAGATGTCAGATAAACAAAAAGAGCCGCTTGAAGTCAGGTGCTCCAAAAGGAGTACCCGAAATCAAACGGCTCAGGCTCAACGGCTCAGGCTCAAACTGTCACGCATATCTCGCGCCGACAGTGTTTGCACAATATGTATATGTTTTTGGCTTCGCTCTCCAGATCAATGCGGCAAAGTTTTTTCCCGCAAATCGGACAGCAATACCAGAGCTTTTTCTCCTTGCTATTCATTCTAATTATACCATTTTCGCACGGATTTTGCAAGTGTGTCACCTCTTTTCTTTTAGCTCTATTTCCTCTCCACATTCCGGGCACTTCGCCCAATCTTTTCCACCCAAATCATCCTTGTAACTGTCAATTTCGCACGCCGCAAACACGCAAAAGCATCGCGGACAGGTGTAGACCTGATAGGTTTTGCCGTGTTCGAGTATTTCCATTGTTAGTCCTCCCTCTTATCAAAGTAACTGCAAAAATCATCCGGCAGCATTTCCACATATGCACCTGAACCATGTTGGTCTGGCTCTTGCGAATGTACTTTACAATGGCCCAGAGCTGTATAAAACTTACACTCTCCACACCTTCCAATCGGCGGGGCAGGTCGGGTGTTCCACTTTTCAAGTGCTTTTTGCTTTAATAGTTTAGCTTTCTGAATTCCTTTGCTTGTGTAAAATAAATTATAATCTGAAAATTCAAACGGATTGCATCCACATTTTTTACAAGTCACGCAAAAAACGTCAATTGTTTCTGAAAATGATGTTTCATGGCTCAAATGTCTTAATTCTGCATCGCCTCCGCAATACGGACATGGTAGCACAATCCCTTGATTAGTGCATTGCACTTGAGATTCTTGATTTCCTAACAACGCACAGCGAATGAGTTCTTTGTTATTTTCCATAGTTATACTCCTTTGCAAATACCATTCCGCACTTTTGCATACCATCAGCTTTTTAAAACTTTCTCCATTTCTCCAGATTTTAACTCTATTAGTGTATATTTTATAATCGTCATCTGAGCAATAGAATAATTCTTCAAATTCATGGCTACAAATTGAAGTTTCTAGTAGCAAGGACACATTACGGGTGTTCCATTTATGCAATGCATCACGATATGTTTTATACAATCCGGTCTTTAAGAAGCAAGACTTGCATCTGACTGCATGAAATTCTTGCTCTGGCTCTCCTGAAAAATTTGCAACTTCTGTAACAAATTCTGCATCACTTTTACAGCACGGGCATGGTAACGAAATCCATTTATCTGTACATTCTTGCTGCGCCTCCCGACTTCCCAGCAGCGCGCGGCGGATCAGTTCTTTGTCGGTCATTGTTCATCACTCCAATACTTTTTTCACTACTTCTATAATTTCGTCGAGATAAATTTTTATTTCACTAATTCCGAAAGCGTGTCCCTGATCGTAAGCATATGCCCAGATTGCGATAGCTTTATCTCTTGACAAATCGTGTCCTACCTCACACTGAATGCGCTTGTAAATATCTTCATAAACACTATCTCTTGCCTTGTTTTTAAGGGTGTTCAGTCTCGCAACTTCCTCTTTGTATTTCCGGTTGTTTATTTTAACCTGCTCTTTATTCCACTTCACAGACTGATTTTCGTCAAAAACATAGTTTTCTGGCACTTTCTTGATGTCTACAGGAACACAACTCATTCTCTGCATCCTATCGAAATCTTCTTGAATTTCGTCCCATGATTTGGTTTTATTTTTCATCCTCTTTGGCCTCCAAATTCATCATCGCCCCACAATATGGGCAATAATTCTGTTCCTTGACACTATGCGATCCATAATAATCCGAGCAATCCTCATCTATAGTTCTACAGACGGAGCACTCATATATCCCGTACGCTGGGTTTACTTCTATCCACCGCCCATGACGTACTGGCGCAACTTCTTCGCTGACGTGCAATCTTTCTATTAGTTTAATCGCATACTGAAACCCTGCATAATAGCTTGCAGGCATAGCTGACATATCTTGATATTTTTCATTCAACGCCATCAGCAACTTCTGCTTGTCAAGGTATTCTCTCATCATTTATCCTCCAATCTGTGAGTTTTTATTTCTGAATCAATTTCAAAAATATCGCTGTAAACTTCTGCGTATTCATCGTTGCAAATATAAAGATTGTGTTCAGCCGTTCCTTCAATTTCTACAACAATATACCAAACCGCTAAATCCTCCTTACTATATCCTATTCTGATTTGAGTTCCATCTTCAAAAGATATAATTACGTCTTGAAAATAACATTCAATTTCATTTTCGCAATAATTGCTTCCTTCAATTTCTACTAAATCATCGCTGAAACCATAAACTCTTACCATTATTCATCCTCCTCCACCGGCATATTCCAGCAAACAATGCAATCGCTTTTAGCTTCATCACAGCTTTCGCAATATCCCAAATAAGAACAACAAGCCCACGGAATCCCAGAATCCCTACATTTCATATTAGGATATTTTTCCTTAAAATCTTGCAATCTAGTTCTCGGCGGGTGCTCTTTGCTCCATTGTTCTACAGTATTAACAAAATTTTCAAATTCTTCATCGCTCATTTCTTCGATATTGCAATTTGGTTCATCTGCTCTTGGACATTCAAAGCATCTTGGATAATAATTGCACATCCTCCTATATTCTTTCATGAACTTCAAAACATCCATTACTTATCCCTCTCTTTCATTTTTCTGGTGTTGGGTGTTCTTTGCTCCATTTCTCTATGTCGTTTTCCAATTCATCAAGTTCATCCAATTCCACACCAAAATCCAGGCATCCCTTATAATCCCTTGGACATCCTTTGCAATTTTCGTAGGATTTGCACATCCGCATATATTTTTGATAAAATTTTTTAAACTCCATTCCCTATCCCCCTCTTTCATCTTTTCCTGAAACTGTTCGCCTGCGGGCAGGTACTCCAGTGCGGGATATATCCAATGCCTGTCATTTCCTCCGGCTTGGCATCAAACGTGCAGCTGATTACTTCACCGTTGGGAGTAACGATTTTCTCTTTGCCTCCTTTGATCTCTTTATAGGCTACCGGTTCAGCGTCGCACGGCATTGATTTTCCTTTTGTGGTACGAATCCAGACAATAGGTCTTCCGCAGGCTTTACAAGTGGTTGTTTTCATTTTTCTTCTCCCTCCATTCTTTCCAGTGCGTCTTCGGCTTCTTTACGGGTGAGAAATACGGTTTTGCCTAAATTTTCCGTTTCAATCGTTGTAAGCGCGTCCCTGTTATTTATTGCATGTAAGCATAAATGATTTACAGACTTCGACAGAAGAAAAGGAATTGATATGATAGTTTTTTCTGTTATTTTCCCCATTTGGATATCATACACTGTGTCCCCAATCTTACACGGAAATACAACACACCGACCATCCCTGTCTGCCTCCACCAGCTCTTTCAGTCGGCCAAGGTCGTAGTCGTCGCCGAGGATATTTTCTATTGATGCGAGGCGGGATGCCATATCTTTCACGCAATCCACAAACTCATCCACTGTATCCTCCCTTACCGGTGGGAAATCTTTATGTAGCCAAAACTCTCCATCAAAAACAGTCAGCCGTTTCATTCTTTTTCCTCCTTATGGCTGCGCCACACATTTTGCTCTTTCAGCAGGTGATTCCTGTCCGCTTCCACCAACTCTTTCAGTCGGTCGAGGTCGTAGCCCTCGCCGAGAATATCTTCGACTTGTTTTAACCTGACAGCCATAGCCCAGGTGCTCTTAAAATCGCCAGGAAGCTCCCATGAAATTCCGCTTCCAGTTATCCTTTTCATCAGCATTTTAACTCCTTCCCTCATACGGTATCCACTCCCCAACCTCCTGATATGCGTTGCCGTCCCAATAGGTCTCCCGCAGATGGTATCCCAACATATTCGCCGCTGCAAATCCTTTAAGCCTGCGCTCGGCCTCCTGCAGTGGCACTCCTTTGATGTCTGCCACCGTCGCGACCAACTTCTCCCAGCTCTGATTTGGATTATCCCGGATAATGAGCGAGATCAGCGCCCGGGTCGAACCGACAAAACTCATATCCCAGTAACCTTTATCGGTTTTGCCCTGATTGACCGCCTCGCGGCTGTTGTGGATGTTTTCCCGGCGGAAATTGAGCGGATTGCTGTCCAGATGGACTATATGCTTTGCGTGTATCTTGTAGAGCCACCAGCCGAAAAATACCACGCCTCCATTTTCCCGGACGGCCCTCACCTCTCCGGTGGTATCGCTGATAATGATCTTGGACAGGCCGTCCAGTTTGCTCACATCCTCCTCGGATATTTGTATCCGGCTGATCGCCCCGCCGTCCATCGGATTGACCACATAGATTGCCCGGTACATCCTACCGCCGCTCCCGCTCCACGCCTGACGGCTGATCGGATTGAGCAGGTTGTATACCAATTTGCCCGACCCGCTCTCTATAACTGAGCCATAGAGGGCCTTTGCTGTCTTTTTGCGCATGTCCTTGCCTCCATTTCTACCTCGCGTAGACAGTCCATCATCAGGACCATCTGCGCGTCCTCATTGTCGATATACTCCCGGTACTGCGGCAGGCTGAGCTTGCGCTCCAGCTTGTCCAGCGCCGCACGCCTGATTTGGCTCTCCACCGCTTACACCTCCAATTTTATTTGCTCCACATCTGGGTGGAGCAACGGCTCTATCATCTCTTTTTGTGCCCGTCCATAAAAAGTCCTATCAATCTCAAACCCATAGCTGTCTCGACCCAGCTCATAGGCTGCCCGCAAGGTAGTGCCGCTGCCCGCACATGGATCAATCACCACATCCCCCGGGTCGGTAAACACCGCAATCAATCTTTTCAGCACATTGATCGGCTTTTGCGTGGGGTGGATTTTCGGGATCTCTTTTCCGTCACGCTGCCAGGCAAACCAGTCAAATACCATATGGCCCGTGCCCCGAATCACCTTGCCTGTATCCGGATCAACTTGCCGCCCATTACGAAATTTGGGCAGTTTGTCTCGGTAAAGCACAACTGCGAATTCCGTCGCTCCTACAATCCGCATGTTAGCCTTAAGGACCTGTGCCGAATAATTTTTGCAAAAAAACAGAGGGATACTGTTTTTGAATCCATATCGCTCCCCGTAAGATGTCACGGTCTGGATTTGCTCAAAGGCGCAAAAAACAATCATTGCCGGGGCCTTATCCTTTTCTTTCGGTTCCGGGATCAGCAGATGGTTGCAAAAGTGCATATATTCTGCGATTTTAAAATATCCGTCCGTGTTAAAAAAATTGGATTTTGCCAGTTTGCTCTCTCCGTTTTTGTTGTCTCCCCCGTTATACCACATCGGATTGCTCCCATAAGCATCCGTGCCAATGTTATAGGGGATGTCTGCTATGACCAGCTGCGCTTTCGGGATTCCGTATCGCTTGTAGTTTTGGAAATTATCCCGGTACAGCTCGATCTTTGGTTTTCTCATACGCTCCTCACCGCCTGAAATCGATAATTTTTTGCCGGGTCCGGTTTGATGTTGACGATGTACCGCCCGCACCGTTGCGCAATCCTGCCTGCTGTTGCGCTGTCCAGGGCAATCAGTTCATCCAGGCTGCGCTCGGTAGAGATGACGGTGATCGCCTCTGGCCGGATGGCCCTGTCGTTGATGATCTCAAATGCGATCGTCAAGTCCGCGTCTGTGACCTTTCCCTTAAACAGGTCATCTATGTACAAGACATCTGTTTTTGCATATTTTTGCATTATTTCCGTATAATCCTCGGTCGCGTGCAGTTTGATTTCCTTGACCGCGCTTGTCCACTGCATATAGATGGCGCTTTTGCCCCGCTGCAGGTAGTTGTTGACGATGGCTGCACACAGGTGGGTCTTGCCCGCCCCGCTCTGTCCGGTCATCATGTACCACTCCCCGGCAGCGTGGGCAAGGTAGTGCCTTGCGCCGTTGAGCAGCGTCTGCTGCCAGGGCTGGGCGGTGTCAAAGTTATCCAGTGTTTTGTTCAGCAGTTCTCCCATTCCGCTGCGCTGTGCCCGCAGGATGCTTCTGCGCCGCTTCGCACAGGAGCACTCTACAAGCCCCTCTGTGCCGTTTTCGGTGATAACCATGATGTTCCCCTTGTTTTTGCACAAATCGCACTGCAGGCCCTCCAGCTCGCCCTGAGCGTCATTGTAGGAGCGGATGCGCAGCGCCATCGCGTACTCGTCCGCGTGCTCCACCGGCTGCAGGAGGGCCGCCAGGTCAAATGCTGCCTGCTGCCCGCCCGCTGCCGGTGGATCAAATGGTCGTCCCGATGTCAGATAGGTCGTAAGCTCCCGCACTGTTTTGGTCTTTACCAACTCCCTGACCAGTTGGATGTCCATATCCGTCACTCCTTTCCCAGGTGCGCACCGCCGCTTTCCAGTCCTTCATTGGGTTTTTGCCGACCTTCCAGCCGTTCGACTGGTAGTAATCGCAAAATCGCTCCGGGTCTACTCCGTTTTTTCTTTCCAAACAGTATTGCCGGACTTCCTCGACGGTAGGAGCTGAAAATCTGGATTCAGACTTTGGCTTTTTGGGTTTGCGCGTTGTTTGGACACAAACAATATTATCTGTGTTATTATATGGGTTATTATATGGGTTATTATCTGGTATTGGTCCGTTAAAATTGATACGTCCATTTTTCGTTTCTTCCAAGTCCATTTTGTAATTTTGCAAAATGGATTCTCCAAAATCAGAAAATGCATACCACAAAGTTCTGTCGTAGGCGAGCTTGTTGTAATTCCCGGTTACAATGATTCCTTCATCCTGGAGCCGCTTCAACGCGTTCCGGATTTTGCTTTCGGAAAGATACGGGAAGATTTCGGAAAACGCCTTCATGGAATTAAAGGTCCAATACCTTCCGTCGTGAAAGTTCCTGTCGTTGGCTCGGTTTGCTTCAATCCAGTATTGAAAATGGTTGATGATTACCGCCTCGACCATTCCATACTTGATTGCAAGCGATACGTCAAAATGATGTTCCAACTATTTTGTCTCCCCTTTCTTCAAACGTTCCACTTCTTCCTCGGGGATGCGCCACTCGGACATGATTTTTACGGCCTTGATCTTTCCCTCAACAACCCACTTACGAACTGCTCGGTCGGTGAATCCGAGAATTTTTGCGACTTCCTTAATTTTGTACATCATATTATCGCCTCTTTTCTATGTGCCTATAATACCATACGTGTGCTTAAATGTCAATACAAAACCATAAAAATCCCGCCGGGCTTTTCGGCGGGATGGTGTCATGCTCGCTTTTGCAGCAATATTTTGTATTTATTCCCAGATGAAGAAACAACGCCTCTCCCTCTTGAAACGCACATACTGACATAACCGGTGTTTCTACCAAGAAACTTACTACATTCGCTCATGGAATCAAAGTATATTTCTTTTCCGTTTTGTGCCAGCAAAGAAACGGGTTTTTGAGAAGATCTATAGAGTCCGGTTTTAAACCCGTCCCTTATATTATCTGCAAGTGTAAGCCATTCCAGGTTATCTATATGATTATTCAGCCTGTTTCCGTCTTTGTGATTCACTGTCATTTTTGTATTTATCAAATTCTCGTGAAACGTTGTACATACAAGCCTTGCAACAAGAAAGTCTTTTGGTTTTTTATCCTTCCACAATGAAACTCGGTAGCCGCATGCATTGTAGTTTGAACACGCCTTCGGTTTCAAGATTCTTTGTTTCCATACACGCTTTCCGTGGAGATCGCTGTATGTGGTCTTGCCCTCTGCTGTTCTTATTCTGCCAAAAGAGCTTGCTTCATATAAACCTTCATACCCCGGTATCGGTTTCCATATTTCCATAAAATCACCCCTACAGTAACTATACTGCAGGGGTGATTAAAAGTCAATGCCTTTTTACCAAGGCAAATCTCCCCCGTCGTCCTCTACGTCAGCAAAGCCGGTTTGCTCATAGGCAGGAGCGGGGGCAGGTGCAGGGCTGGGCGGGTAGTAGGTGGCGGCCGGCGGCGCGATGTCGTCGTCCGCATAGACATCTACCGAGCGACCGCTGCCCCCTTTGTCCCCCGTAAAGTGTACCTGCCGCACCAGCACCTCGGTCGCGGTGCGCTTGTTGCCGTGCTTATCCTCATAGGATCGGGTCTGCAGCGACCCCTCCAGGGCAATCAGGCGGCCCTTGGGGAACCACTGGCCAATAAACCGCGCTGTGTTCTCCCAGGCCACACAGTTGATAAAATCAGTCTGCTTTTTGTCTCCATAGCCACGGTCAACCGCGACCGAAAAGCTCATCACATCCTTGCCGGTTTGGGTGCGCTTGAGCTCCGGGTCTGCGGTCATCCTGCCCATCAAGATAACGGTGTTCATTTTATGCCCTCCATTTCAGTTTTTTGCATAAATATTCATCAAGTCGAATTGATTCGAGGTGATATTTTTTGTCAAATGACTGCTGCCCCACCTGATCCACCTCGCAATGGTGCTGTCTGCAAAGCGGCTGCACCAACTGCCCCAGGTGATGGATCGTCCGCCGGTCGCGGCCCATGCCGACCCGCTCTACCTCATGGATGTCCGCCTTTTGCCCGCAGATGGCGCAGCGGCGGTTGGCTACACAGGCATATAGATAGCGCTGGATGTCCTCACATCGGTTGAGCAGGCTGTCCCGGCAGGGGATATTGTGCTCCACTGCGAGGTCAATCAGCCAACTGATAAAATCCCGCGCCGTGCTCATGTCACAGTTGGACAGGCTAAAGAGGTTGATGTCCAGCAGCTCGCAATAGTGGTACTCCAGTTGGTGCCGTACCGCCTCGGTGTCGGTGCTGTCGATGAGGTACAATAACTGCAGCTGCCTAAGCACCTCCCGGTATTGCCGCTTATCCTTGGCCCAGGTCACCCAGTCGGCGATGTCCCGGACCATTGCAAAGATTTTGCGGCGCTGCGCCGGGCTGATCTTCCGCCCGTCTAATAGGCGCACCTCGCACTCGGTGATGCCCTGCCGCTCCAACAGCTGCGCCCCCGCAAAGGGGGCTATGATGGTCAGCTCCTTGCCATCATAGCCGCTCAGATACCCTCTAAGTAGCATCTGGCCATCCCTCCACCGCCTTAATCAGCCGGTTGACCTGTTCCTCGGTCAGCTTGTCCGGGGTGTTGCCCATATTTTTGCTGCTCCAGCTGGGGAGCTGATTGTCGGTGTATCCCTTTTTGCGCCACAACTGGTAGAGCTTGTCCACAGCCGCCTTGCTGGCCGTCTGTGGCTGCTCCTGGCGAGTGTTGTACTTGTCTCTGTCAGATTGCCAGTACACATCCGCAGCCACGCCCAGCGCCTTGCACGACACGCTCAACGCATCGGTGATTGCCTTTTTGTAAGCCTCGTCGTCGGTGTACAGGCCGCTCTTTTCTTTGGACACTAACATGCTGCCCCCAATGCCGGGGACGGGCTGCACTACCTCTCCATCAATCCGGTAATAGAGCGAGATGCGCGCAAAGGCTGCGATCTCTCCACCTGCTCCCGCCTCTGTCCACAGGTTGTCAATGGTGTACCACCAACCATCCCCGCAGGGACCAAACTGCTCCGTCATTGTCTTGATGCGCCACATGGGGTTAATGTCGGTCATTCCCTTGAGCCGCCCGCCGGTGATGGCTTTGAGCGCCTCCGGAGGCGGTGTGCGCACGGCGTTATATAGTGTCATGTTATCGGACATTGTGATCCTCCTCCCCAAAATCCAGCGGACACCGCCCGTCAATCGCCAAATCTGCAAAGGGCAATATCTGCTCGGTCAGCAGGCAATACTCCCTTGTCCGGTCGCGCGGGTCTGTCTGGCACATCCGGCAGCTGCGGCAGACGATGCTGTTTTTGGCCCCCAGCACCGGAAAGTAAAATTCCAGCGGCCCAAGCGTTGCTTTGATGTATTTGTCGATTGTCATTTGATCCTATCCTCCACATACTCAAAAAAGTCCTCCGCGTCCTGACAAAACTCCACCCGGTCGCGGGCAAGCGGATCAATCTCCACCGGGTCGGTGATGCTTGCCAGATACGCCAGCTTGATAACTTTGAGCTGCTCCTCTGCGCTTTGGCTTGTCCACCACCATCCCGCATAATACTCCATCTGGTGGGCACCGATGTAATCCTCCACAAAGTCCGCCCCCTGCTCCCGCAAATACTGCATCCGGCAGTCAGGGCAGACCCAATCGCCTGTACCGGCGTAATAGGTCAGATCCCCCTGCGGCCACATCTCGTGACAAACCGTGCACCGCTGCATTTTGACGTCTTGACACTGTAGGTCGTATTTTTCGGCCCCTATAATCATGCCGTTTTCAATCATTTTTCTTCGCCTCCTGTTCTGTTTTCCATTCACAATATTTTTCACAGGTTTCTTTATTGAGGAATATTGCGTTATACGGTCTTATCTCATCAAACGCTTTTCCGTCACAAACAACGCGGTAGATGGCGTCGACATAACCGTTCCAAACCACATCAGACTTGACGTAATATCTGTCTATTTTTCGCTCCCCCTGATAAATATCACTTTCGGATATTTTGACAAGTTGCATTTCTTTCGGCTCATATTTTTTAGTGCCATGTTGACATTCACAAGGTTCCTTAAAATCCATCCCCGAAGGAGATTTAAAGTGTATGTAGCGTTCGCTGTCACATTTATTACACTTTGGAGGTAATACGATTTTGCAATCCGCAGCCCATCCAATCATAAGACGATCGCCGAAAAGTTCTTCAAGTCTTGCAGTCCTCAGTTGCCTTTTATACATTTCAGTTTCGGTTTTCAATTTTAGCTGATACTGGTTCTTAATCTTCTCGATCTCCTGCCGCTCCTGCTTGTACTGCTGCAACTCTGCGTTTTCTTTCCGCAGCCGCTCCATCTCTTGCTTGATGTCATCGCGGACACTGTTTTTGATAGCGTCTATCAGTGCCCACTCCTCATCCCTGGTTTCTCCGCACCAGTCGTTACCAAACCAATCATTATAATGTTCCAAAATTCATTCCTCCAATATCATCAGTATCCAGCATAAGAGTACCAGCGCGTAGCTCAACCATAATGCAATCCAAGCAACCTTTCTGTAAGCCTCAGCAAGTGACGGTATATCGTAATCAATGATAATACTCCACACAAACCATGACAGGCTAAACACTAACACAACCCAGATCATTCGGCACCTTTAGCTTGATAACTGTCCTGCTCTTTCAGCAGCATATTAAGTTCATCAACCTTCGACCCGAACTCCTTATAAGTTATTCTCAGCACTTCTACAGCTTCCTCCAGGCTCATATCCTTATCCTGTAGCCTCTCCTTGCTGACCCTCTCAGCAATATCCGCAATAGCCTGTGAGAGCGTCCTGAAATATCTCTGGTTAGTCATGGAAACGTTGCCCTTCTTATTGCGATACCGTTTTCCGGTGATGTACTGCCGGGAATCTATGGCGATCACCCAGTCCTTATAAACCTCAATCATCGTTGTCCTCCTTTCTTTTTCTGATATCTCCTTAATGATCCTTAAAAAATGCCTTGGTTTTACCGGGTGCGGGCATATTGAGACGTTAAATACTCTCTCCAGCTCCGCCGTCGGCGCGTCCCAGGCTCTCTTAATCCCGGCGCGCACCCGATGCGTCACCGTTGTATAGCATCTCCCGATCCGCTCCCCAACCAGCTGATAATCGTGCTCGATCGGCCGCTCAAGCTCTGGGTCTGTCTCCAGTATCAGTGCAATCGCCTCGCGCGCCAGCTTGTCCCGCACGCCCAGCCGGTCCAGCAGGTCATATAGGCGTTGCTGCTCCTCCATCGCGCTCACCTCCTAATAGCGTTTGCGCCCTTGCTTAAGCTCCTGGCACCGCTTGTGCTCATACCGCGCGCGAAAGCGCCTGCCGGTCTCTCGACACTCAATCCTGTATATCCGCGCAAGCCGATCGTCCTCCGCGTCGTATGCTAGCCTAACAATGCAGTTGGCGCACCCGTCGCTCTCCTTGTCCTCGCACCGCTCGCAGACGATCCGCGCCACCTTTAACGCGCCGCTCATCAGCTCGCCACCTCCTCGATCGCATGCATCACACCAGCCAGCTCTGACAGGATGCTGTATTTGCGCCGAAAGGCCATCAGTTCGGCCAGCGCCGTCCGCAAAAGCTCCTGCATCTGCTCCTCGTTGCTTGTCACTACCTCTATGGGCTTGTACTCCTGCTGGACGCTGACAAAAGCCCTTGTTTCTATTGGCTCCCCGTTTGGCGTCTCCTGCACCGTCACGATGGATCGCACGATCATTTGCGCCTGTGTCTGCCGGTACTTTTCTGCCGCCACTACATCGTCCCATTCAAAGCATGGATGCAGCGGGGCGGCACTATCGCGGCTCTCGTCCACGATTTGAGCCGGTTCCAGTCTTCCGTTTTCTCGGTAGATTCGGTCGAGTTCTTCTCCTGCGGTTTGAGCATCTACCGGTAAAAGGTTCGGTATTTTCCATTTGTAGATCATATAATTTAACCTCCTTTTGGCGTTTTCTCCACGCCTGCCTCACCCCGCCTATCCTTGCCGGGCCTTGCCATGCCTCGACTGCCCCGCCTTACCATGCCGACCTTGCCGGTCCTCGCCCAGACACACCTTGCCTGCCTTGCCTAGCCTAGCCGGTCCAAGCCACGCCTTGCCGCGCCCCACCTTGCCTGCCTAGAGATACCAGACCACGGCAGAACATGCCACAACTCACCCCGCCTGCCGGTCCGTTATTCGACATGAAACATCCCGAACACGCCGCCCTTTTCCGCGCGCCACTCGCCTACGCCGCAGGCAAATCCGCCAAGATTAAACAGGTTGACAAGCTGCTCCAAACTGATCGACGACGCATTGTATTTGACCGGGATAACCGCATACCAGCTTTTAAATTCGCCGCGATAACGGATGTCCGCCGTTCCCATGCCGACCCGGACCATGTCCTCCCTCATCTCCGGGATACCGTGAATCTCCACAAATTCGCCGTCGATATGAAACGCTGCGTTCATTGAAACCTTGTCTTTTGTAATGCCAGACCGATATCCAGCAGACACTGCCGCTGCCTTAAAGGCGGTGGAGGGAAAGCCAAAACGCGCGCCGCTCTGGATCGCCCTTGCAAAGCCCTCCTCGGTCTTTTCCTTCGGTTCCCCGTCCAGCCAGTAGAGGCTGTCGATAAAATCCCTGACAGGGTCCTTTGCATCATGGCCTTTGGTTTTTGCCTTTTTCATCTGCTTGTCCAGAATTTCCTTCTTTGCTTTCTCGCTCCACTTATGTACGATGAGTGCGGAATCCCCCACAACTTTGATGATCGCCTGCTGGATATTGATCGCAGGGATGCTAACTGTTTCTTCTTTTTTTACTGGCATTTTCTTTCTCTCCAATCCTCATTTTTCACTTGTAACCGCCAGACCGATGCCTTGATTTTCCGCCGCTCCTTTGCCTCCATCCGGTAAGCAATCCACTCCACCAGCAGACCCAGCGCCCCAAACAGCAGCAGCGCGCTAAATAACGCCGCGCTTGCCATAATAATTCCGATCATCGTTTCCCCTCCGATCTTACATCAATCCCTGTAATGTCAAAAAATATCTCAGGGTCAAAATTTGGGATTTCTTGAATAATTTTTTTGTTTTTTTCTGTCAACTTACTCCACCAAATTGCGCAGGCATCCTTGTAGCTTCTACATTTCATTTTTTTGCTTTTATCGTCCCAATATGTTAGTTCAAGAGGTTCAGATTGTAAGGCTTCACAATACTTGCTATCCCAAAATTCTCCAAGGCTCATCCCACTAGGTTTATTAAAAATCCTAATGTTTTTGTCCTCTTGATTGCAAAAGACGCCATTGGAGTAATTGCACGAGTTCCAGTCGCCGCTATTACATGAGCCGCTATTCCATGAGCCGCTATTCCATGAGCCGCTATTACATGAGCCGCTATTACATGAGCCGCTATTACATGAGCCGCTATTACATGAGCCGC
>ERZ1643249.681-NODE-681-length-36728-cov-7.218090_pt1 | contig 36728 bp, 32 predicted proteins | sample MGYA00579263_ERZ1643249 | MGnify/ENA primary metagenome ERZ1643249 (study PRJEB29033, sample SAMEA4952264) | chicken gut metagenome | biome: Broiler Chicken; feature: Gastrointestinal Tract; material: Caecum | place: Ireland | collected 2018 | study: Broiler...
ATCCTCTTTAAAATAAAAACCGGGATGGGCGGATTGTTGGGGCGGTTGGCAAACTCGGTGATGAGGACGGTGTACTGCTTTGAATCGATGGTGCGAAAATATTCCATCAGCGCGTCCTTCTCCTCAAAGCCGCTGTCCCCGCCGTAATAGACGCACAGGCTCATCAGGCCGTTTGGTTTGAGCAGCCGCAGCCCCTGCTCGATGGCCGGGATGCTGGTGGCCGGCGTGGTAAAGACGTTGTGGTCGCCGCCGGGCAGATAGCCGAAGTTAAAGGTGATGCAGTCCACGCTGCCCTCCTGCGCATACTGAGCCATGTTGCTGTGGCTGTCCAGATAGACCTGCGCGATATCCGAAAAGCCCTTCTCCGCCAGCAGCGCGCGGGTGGAATCCACCGCTGCCTGCTGGATATCGAAGGCGAGCACCTTTCCCTCCTTCCCCACCAGCTCGCACAAAAAGGCGGTGTCGTGCCCGCGGCCGGCGGTGGCGTCGATGCACAAGTCCCCCGGCTTAACGTGCTCGGCGATGATTTTATGGGCAATCCCCAGTGTGTTCAGTCTCAGCATCTTTTCTGTTCCTCCCTGCTTGCTTCTTCCTTTATCAGCTCGATGGCCTCCTTGCCGCTCAGGTGCTCAACCGTCATCTCCAGCATACACAGCGGCTTCCAGTCCTGCTCAATGGCTCGCTGGCGGTTGTCTTCACTGTCCTGCGGCGCATAGCGAAGCGCCAGCTTCTCGATGGCCGCGCGCTTCTCCTGCTCATCGGTCAGCTCCCGCACCTGCCCGAAGGCGATGACGCTGCGAAAATGGGTGGTGTATTCCTGCGCCACCACCCGGTCCTCATCGATGACACAGAAGGATGCCTTTGGCTCCCGGCGGATGGCGTCCAGCTTGTGGCCCTGACGGGCGCAGTGAAAATAGAACTTTCCCTCGCTGTACACATAGCTCAGCGGCACCGCGTAGGGGTAGCCTTCATCCCCCAGCACAGCAAGGACGCCGGAGGTGGCGCGGCTCAAAATTTCCTCGCATCGCTCCCGGCTGAGCTGCTGGCGGTTTCTTCTCATCTGGCGAAACATGTAAGTAACACTCCTCTGCAAACAAAAAGCGCCTTCGCTCTGTTTCTCATTACAGCCTAATAAAACAGAGCCAGGCGCCGCCCAGCGGCAAATCGCAAACTAAAAAGAATATAGCACAGCCCCCGCACAAAGTCAACTTGAAAAAAGCACCCCAACAAACCTGCGCACAAAAATTTGTCCTTTGCCACAAATGCTCAGCCCTTCGTCCTTGATTGCGCCTTTCTTTTTTATTTCATTCCCTTAAAGGAGGCGGAAGTTTGTTGTGTATTTTGTGCAATGTTTTTCTCTTAACGATTATTTTTTATGCTTGTTAAACAAATAACTTCGTTGACAAAGGCCATCGGCGCGCTTATAATCGAGATAAAGAACATCGGATGAAGAAACCGGGAGAGACCGCGGCCAGACCGCCGTGGCGCCTACGGGGAAACAACGCAAAATCTCTCTGGCAAAAGAACCGGTTTTGGACGAGACTCTGTGAAGCTGCTTTGGCAGCACCGAGTAGGCAACGCAGAAGAAGGCCGCGCTTTCTTTTGCGGAATCTTATCAGGTCATGTACGCAGAGGCGTGGGAAGGAATTTTCTGCGCCTCTGCTTTTTTCTTCCCTTTCTTCAGAAAATCAAAAAGGAGTGTGTCTCTCATGGAATTAAAAACCCCTTTATACGATTGCCACGTCGCGCTGGGCGGCAAGATGGTGCCGTTTGGCGGCTACAGCCTGCCGGTGCAGTACCCCACCGGCGTCATCGCCGAACACATGGCGGTCCGCAAACAGGCTGGCCTGTTTGACGTCTCCCACATGGCGGAGCTGGTGCTCAAAGGTCCCGACGCGCTGACAAACGTCCAGATGCTGCTGACCAACGACCTTTCCGACATGGCAGACGGCCAGGTCCGCTACAGCCCGATGTGCAACGAGCGGGGCGGCGTTGTGGACGACATGGTGGTTTACCGCTTCCACGACGACTGCTACATGATGGTCGTCAACGCGGCCAACCATCAAAAGGACGCCGACTGGGTCCGCGCCCACCTGAGCGGCGACGTCCAGTTTGAGGACATCTCCGATCAGGTCGCGCAGATCGCCCTGCAGGGCCCGCAGTCCGAGGCCATCCTGACAAAACTCTGCCCGGTTGAGAACCACCCCGCCAAATACTACACCTTCACCAACAACGTCGAGGTGGCGGGCTGCACCTGCCTGCTCTCCCGCACCGGTTACACCGGCGAGGACGGCTTTGAGCTGTACTGCGCGCCGAAGGACGCCGTCAAGCTCTGGAACGCGCTGCTGGAAGCCGGCAAGGAAAATGGCCTGATTCCCTGCGGACTGGGCGCCCGCGACACCCTGCGCCTGGAGGCGGGCATGCCGCTGTACGGCCACGAGATGACCGACGACATCACCCCCAAGCAGACCGGTCTTGGCATCTTTGTCAAGATGGACAAAGCGGACTTCATCGGCAAAAAGGCGATGGAGGAGATGGGCACCCCGAGTGTCAAACGCTGCGGCCTCAAGATGATCGGACGCGGCATCGCGCGGGAAAACTGCCCGGTTTACGCCGGCGACAAGCTGATCGGCCACACCACCTCCGGCACCCACTGCCCATACCTTGGCGGCGCTTACGCCATGGCGATTGTGGAGAAGGAACCGGCCCCCTTAGGCGCGCAGGTCGAGGTGGAGATCCGCGGCAAGCGCGTCGCCGCCGAGGTGGTCAAATCCCAGTTTTATAAACGAGCATAACGGACAACCGACCGTTTTTACTAATTGATTATTAACTCATTTTTCAAATCTAAGGAGGACTTTATCATGGCAAATCCAAGCAATCTGCTCTACACAAAATCGCACGAATGGGTACAGGAAATGGGCGACGGCAGCTACCGCGTCGGTCTGACCGACTATGCGCAGGACCAGCTGGGCGACCTTGTCTTTGTCAACCTGCCGCAGGAGGGCGACAGCGTTGAGGTCGGCGCGGCCTTCGGCGACGTCGAATCGGTCAAAGCTGTCTCCGACGTCTACAGCCCGGTCACCGGCACCGTCTGCGCCATCAACGAGGAGCTGCTGGACCACCCGGAGCTGATTAACCAGGACGCTTACGGAGCCTGGATGATTCAGGTGGGCGACATTTCCGACAAGGAAGAACTGCTGTCCGTCTCCGACTATGAGGAGCTGCTGAGCAAGGAGGCTTAATCTATGGGATCTTACGTTCCTTCCACTGCGCAGGAGCGGCAGGAGATGCTGGCGTCGATCGGGCTTTGCTCCATCGACGAGCTGTTCTCCCACATTCCGGATTCGCTCAAGCTCAAAGGGGAGCTCAACCTCCCCTCCGGCAAATCCGAGCTGGAAGTCTGCCGCACCATGGAACACATCGCCGCGCAGAACATCGTCTTTGATACGATCTTCCGCGGCGCCGGCGCTTACGACCACTACATCCCGGCCATCGTCAAGAGCGTGACCGGCAAGGAAGAATTTGTCACCGCCTACACCCCCTATCAGGCTGAGATCAGCCAGGGCGTGCTGCAATCCATCTTTGAGTACCAGACCATGATCTGCGAGCTGACCGGCATGGACGTCTCCAACGCCTCGGTCTATGACGGCGCTACCGCCGCGGCCGAAGCGGTCAACATGTGCTGCGAGCGCAGCCGCAACGTCGTCTTCTGCTCCGCCGCCGCCCACCCCGACACCATCGAGGTGGTCAAGACCTACTGCTGGGCCTCCGGCCACGAGTTTGTTCTGGTGCCTGCCAAGGACGGCAAAACCGACTGGAACTCGATTGTTCCCCAGCTGGACAAAAAGACCAGCGCCTGCCTGTACATCCAGAGCCCAAACTTCTTTGGACAGATCGAAGATGTCCAGCAGGCAGCGGAGGCGGTCCACGCAGTCGGCGCCAAGCTCATCATGGGCTGCAACCCGATTGCACTGGGACTTTATAAAACCCCGGCGGAGCTGGGTGCGGACATCGCCGTCGGCGAAGGCCAGCCGCTGGGCATGTCGCTCTCCTTTGGCGGTCCATACCTCGGCTTTATGGCGACCACCAAGGCGATGATGCGCAAGCTGCCGGGCAGAATCGTCGGCGAGACCACCGACGTCGACGGCAAGCGCGCCTTTGTGCTGACCCTGCAGGCCAGAGAGCAGCACATCCGCCGCGAAAAGGCCTCCAGCAACATCTGCTCCAACCAGGCGCTGTGCGCCATGACCGCCGCGGTATATTTAGCCGCTGTCGGTCCGGAGGGCTTAAAGCAGGTCGCCAACCTGTGCTATCAGAAAGCCCATTACCTGATGCAGCAGCTGACCGCCATCCCCGGCATCACCCTGCGCTATCAGGGCCCGTTCTTCCACGAGTTTGTGACCGACCAGGGCGATGCCAACCGCATCCTTCTCAAACTGGAACAGGAAGGCATCCTCGGCGGTCTGCCGCTCTCGGACGGCGGCATCCTCTGGTGCGCTACCGAGAAGAACAGTAAAGAGGACATCGACCGCATGGTCGGGATTATCAGAAAGGAGCTGCTGTAGATGAAACTGTTATTTGAACGCAGCCACCCCGGCAGAAGATGCACCATCCTGCCCGCCTGCGACGTCCCCACCTGTGAGATCGACCCTGCGCTGTGCCGCGAGCAGGCCCCGCATCTGCCACAGATGAGCGAGAACGAGCTGAGCCGCCACTACACCGAGCTTGCCAAACAGACCTACGGCGTCAACGACGGCTTCTACCCGCTCGGCTCCTGCACCATGAAATATAACCCCAAAGTAAACGATCAGATTGCCGCCCTTCCCGGCTTTGCCAGCATCCATCCGCTGCAGCCGGAGGAGACTGTACAGGGCTGCCTGGAGGCGCTCGACCTTGCCGCTCAATATCTGTGCGAGATCACCGGCATGGACGACATGACCTTCCAGCCGGCAGCGGGCGCACACGGTGAGCTGACCGGTCTGATGCTGATTAAAAAATACCATCAGGAAAACGGACGCGAAGGCCGGGTCAACATCCTGGTTCCGGACTCCGCCCACGGCACCAACCCCGCTTCCGCCAGCATGGCGGGCTTCCACGTCGTCAGCATTCCGTCCCTCCCCAACGGCTGCGTCGACATCGAGGCGCTGCGCCAGGCTGCCGACGAGCACACCGCGGGACTGATGCTCACCAACCCCAACACCGTCGGCCTGTTCGACCCGAACATCGCCGAGATCACCGAGATTGTCCACAAGGCCGGCGGCCTGTGCTACTATGACGGCGCCAACTTAAACGCCATCATGGGCATCGTTCGCCCGGGCGATACCGGCTTTGATGTGGTTCACCTGAACCTGCACAAGACCTTCTCCACCCCGCACGGCGGCGGCGGTCCCGGCTCCGGAGCAGTGGGCTGCAAGGACTTCTTAAAGCCGTTCCTGCCCTCCCCGAACCTCACCCACGACGAAAACGGCTACCACCTGCACCGCGACAACCCGCAGAGCATCGGCGCGGTCAAATCCTTCTACGGCAACTTCCTGGTCGTTGTTCGCGCGCTGTGCTACCTGCTCTCGCTGGGCAAGGAGGGCGTGCCGGAGGCCTCCCAGAACGCAGTGCTCAACTGCAACTACATGATGAGCCATCTCAAGGACCTCTACGACATCGCCTTCGACACCGGCTGCATGCACGAATTTGTCATGACGCTGGAAAATCTCAAGAAGGAAAAGGGCGTCACCGCGATGGATATCGCCAAGGCGCTGTTGGACAATGGCATCCACCCACCGACAATGTACTTCCCGCTGATCGTGGAGGAGGCGCTGATGGTGGAGCCGACCGAAACCGAGACGCGCGAGACGCTCGACCACGCCATCGAGGTGTTCCGCAACATCTACATCCAGGCGCAGGAACACCCGGAACAGATGCACGAGCTTCCGCTGCACACCCCGGTCCGCCGCCTGGACGAAGTTGGCGCGGCGCGCAATCCAAGACTGCGCTACACCTTTTAAACCATTCTGTCTTTCCGGAGGTATTCTATGATTCAATCGCTTCACTGCCTGATCGGCACTTCCTTGAACCCTTATCTCAATCTGGCCACCGAGGAATACCTCCTGGATACGGTAAAGCCCGGCCAGCTCATCCTCTACCTGTGGCAGAATGAGCGCACCGTGGTCATCGGCAAAAACCAGAACGCCTGGAAGGAATGCCGGTGCCAGCAGCTCGAGGAGGACGGCGGGTTTCTGGCCCGCCGCCTCTCGGGCGGGGGCGCTGTTTTCCACGACCTTGGCAACCTGAACTTCACCTTCCTGGTGCCCACCGCCGACTACGACCTTTCCCGTCAGATGTCGGTGATTCTGGAGGCGGTGCGGGGGCTGGGAATCGACGCCCAGAAAAGCGGCCGCAACGACGTGACGGTCGACGGCAAAAAGTTTTCCGGCAACGCCTTCTGCAAAAAAGGGAACAACTCCTACCACCACGGCACCCTGATGCTGCGGGTGGACACCGAGAAGGTCTCCAGCTACCTGAGCGTTTCGGAAAAGAAGCTGCGCTCCAAAGGGGTGGCCTCGGTCTCCTCGCGGGTGTGTAACCTGTGCGACTTTGTGCCGCAGCTGACGGTGGAGGTGATGCGCCAAAAGCTCATCGAGGCCCTCGCCCTCACCTACCGGCTGCCGGTCGCCATGATCGAGGAAAATCGGCTCGACCACAAAAAGATTATGTCGCTCTACAGCCGCTACTCCTCCTGGGAATGGCGCTTTGGCCGCAAGATTCCCTTCACCTGGGAGCAGCAGGAACGCTTTGACTGGGGCGAGATTCAGCTGCAGCTGCAGGTCGATGAAGGCATCATCCAGGACGCCGTCCTCTACTCCGCCGCGCTGGACAGCCCTCTCATCGAAAAAACAGCGCAGCAGCTGACCGGCCTTCGCTTTGATCCCAAGGTTCTGGAACAGCACCTCCTCCCGCTGTGCGAGAGCGAGCTGCAGCACAGGATGGTGCAGGATATTTTGTCCCTGACCCACCAGCAGGCATAAACTGATACAAGATAGAATAGGAAGGGAAACATCATGAACGAGTATCAACTGATCGTCATCGGCGCGGGCCCCGGCGGGTATGAGGCCGCCATCCGCGCCGCGCAGCTGGGGCTGCGCACAGCCCTGATCGAGCGCCGCGAAATTGGCGGCACCTGCTTAAACCGCGGCTGCATCCCCACCAAGGCGATGCTCCACTCCGCACAGCTCTACCGGGAAGCATCCCAGTTTGAGCTGTTTGGACTTCACACCGAAAACACTTCCTTTGATTGGGAAAAGATTCATCAGCGCAAAAAAGAGGTCGTCACCAAGCTGCGCGGCGGAATCGAACAGCTTATCAAGGCAAATAAGATAGATTTTTTCAATAAATCCGCTTCCATTTTGGGCAAAAATGATGTACAATTAGGCCAAGGGGAAGAAATCCTTCATGCAGAAAATATTTTGATCGCGACCGGTTCGGTTCCGGCCCGACCACCGATTCCAGGACTCGACCTGCCCGGCGTCGTCACCAGCGACGAACTGCTGGACGACCCGCAGTTTGCCAGGGCCGACAGCCTTGCAAAGGAAATCCTCATCATCGGCGGCGGTGTCATCGGCATGGAGTTTGCCAGCGTCTTTGCTTCGCTGGGCTGCAAGGTGACCATCGTGGAGGCGATGGAGCGCATCCTGCCGACGATGGACCGCGAGATCTCCCAGAGCCTCAATATGCTGCTCAAAAAGCGCGGAGTTGATATCCACACCGGCGCGATGGTCGAGAAGATCGAGCAGGAGGACGGACAGCTGGTCTGCTGCTTTACCGAAAAAGGAAAGGCCCAGCGTATCCCGGCCCAGCAGATTCTGGTCGCCATCGGCCGCCGCCCCAATACGCAGGGACTGTTTGCCGTCGGCTTTGAGGTGGCCTGCGAGCGCGGACGGATCGTCACCGATGAATCCTTCCGCACCAGCGTTGAGGGCATCTATGCCATCGGCGACGTCACCGCTAAAATCCAGCTGGCCCACATGGCAAGCGCACAGGGCATCTGCGCGGCGCACATCATCGCCGGCCAGCAGCCGCCGATCAACCTGAACGCCGTCCCCGGCTGCATCTACACCGACCCGGAGATCGCTTCGGTCGGCATCACCGAGGACGAGGCCAAGGCCCAGGGCATCCCGGTCAAAAAGGGCAAGTACCTGATGACCGGCAACGGCCGCTCGATCATCGACGAGCAGGAGCGCGGCTTCATCAAGGTCATCGCCCACGCCGAAACCGACGTCATCCTCGGCGCCCAGCTGATGTGCGCAAGAGCCACCGACATCGTCTCGGAGCTTTCCACCGCCATCGTCAACGGCCTGACCTGCGCACAGCTTGCCTCGGTCATCCGCCCGCACCCCACCTTCTGCGAGGGCGTTACCGAAGCGGTGGAGGACGTGCACGGCATGGCCATCCATCTGGCGCCGAAGAAGCGGTGATCTTTTTTCTGCCTGCATCGTGCCACTTCCCTTTCCTCAATAGAAATCTGCCGTGCAGATTTCTTCCAGGAAATCCTGTTTACCAAAATTTAAGGAGGGCTTTTGAATGGTCAATGAAGTTATGAAGTTTATCACCGAGCATGATCCCGAGGTCGGCAAGGCAATCGAGGCGGAATATGCCCGCCAGAAACGCAACATCGAGCTGATCGCTTCCGAGAACATCGTCTCCGAGGCCGTCATGATGGCGATGGGCACCGTCCTGACCAATAAATATGCCGAAGGCTTCCCGGGCAAACGCTATTACGGCGGCTGCGAGTGCGTCGACGTGGTGGAGAACATCGCCATCGAGCGCGCCAAAAAGCTGTTCGGTGCGGAGCACGCCTGCGTGCAGCCACACTCCGGCGCCAGCGCCAACATCGCCGTCTACTTTGCCCTGCTCAAACCCGGCGACACCGTCCTGGGATTAAACCTTGCCCACGGCGGACACCTGACCCACGGCAGCCCGGTCAACATCTCCGGCACCTACTACAACTTCATCCCATACAGTCTGGACGATACCGAACGCATCAACTATGACAAAGTTCGTGAACTGGCCCTTGAGCATAAACCGAAGATGATCGTTGCGGGCGCTTCCGCTTACCCGCGCGAGATCCGCTTTGATAAATTCGCCGAGATCGCCCACGAGGTCGGCGCTTACCTGTTTGTCGACATGGCGCACATTGCGGGCCTGGTCGCCGCCGGATTGCACCAGAACCCGGTTCCGTACGCGGACGTGGTCACCACCACCACCCACAAGACGCTGCGCGGCCCAAGAGGCGGCCTGATCCTGTGCAAGGAGTCGCTCGCCAAACAGATCAACAAGGCCGTCTTCCCCGGCACCCAGGGCGGCCCGCTGGAGCACATCATCGCCGCCAAGGCCGTCTGCTTTGGCGAGGCGCTCAAACCGGAATTCAAGACTTACCAGGAGCAGGTCATCAAAAACGCGCAGGCCTTTGCCAAGGCGCTGACCGATGAAGGCTTCCGCCTGGTATCCGGCGGCACCGACAACCACCTGATCCTGATCGACCTGCAGAACATGAACATCACCGGCAAGGATCTGGAGAAGCGTCTGGACGCTGTCTACATCACCGCCAACAAGAACGCCATCCCGAACGACCCGCAGAGCGCCTTTGTCACCAGCGGCCTGCGCGTCGGCACACCGGCTGTCACCACCCGCGGCTTCAAGGAGGAGGACATGGTCAAGGTTGCCCACTTCATCAAGCTGGCGGCCACCGACTTCGACGCCAAAGCGGACGAGATCCGCGCCGGCGTCACCGAGCTGTGCAACAAATACCCGATCTACGAATAACCCGAACCCTCATTTCTGCAACGGGAGCGCGCTGTCCTGCAGGACAACGCGCTCCCGTTTGTCTTTGTCCCGCCTTATGGTTTGCCCGCTTGTATGCTACAATAAAAAGAAAAAAGGAAAGGCCGTGATCTTTTGCTGCTGCACGAATTTGACCCCGCCGCCTTGGGAACAACATGATGGACGAGAAGGGCAAGATTCTGCTGCTGGCCTTCGAGCTGGGCGTGCGCATCCTTTCCGAAGATTCCAAATAAAATGCCAAAAAGGAGCGGACAAATTGTCCGCTCCTTTTTTACCCTTGCAGGTTTACAGATATAAAATAATATACCCCGCCATCGTAAACGAGGCGACGGTGAACAGCAGCATGCCGGGATTTAAAAGCGCCGCGTCAAGCGAGCCTTCCGGCAGAGAGGATTCGCTCCGCTCCGCCGAAGGGGTGTCCTCCCGCAGCAGCTTGCGGCGAAGCAATTTCCAAAAGGCGCTGATGGCATACGCCGCACAGAACAGGTAGAGCAGCGCCTGCAAAAGCAGCAGCGGCTCGAAGTTTACCCCAATCAGCGGCAGCACACCGCCGACAAAGTTGACCGCCGCGTGCAGCAAAATGGTGGTCCAGATGCTGCCGGTCTGCAGGTAGACCCAGGCAAAGACCGCCCCCACCGCAAAGGCGTAAGGGTACTGGATGATGTTGCCGTGCATCAGCATGAACATGCAGGCGCTGGTGAGGATATAGGCGTTTGGCCCATAGGCGCCGACACAGCGGTAAATCCATTTGCGAAAGACCAGCTCCTCCCCGATCGGCGCGGATACTACCGTCAGCAGAACGCTCTGCGCCAGGGTGTAGGTGCTGATGCTCTGCTCGACGATGTTGCCTGCGGGTGATCCTTTGACCATTGAGATCAGTTCGTTTAAGCCGGTCCCGACCAGATTAAACAAGAACATCAGGCCGACGCTCACCAGGAAGAAGCGCAGGAAATTCATGGCGGAGAGCCTGCGCTTTGTCAGCGGGCAAAGCGGGGTGTGCGCGGTACGCATCATCAGCCACGCCACCGGCATCGCCACCAGATACTGGACAAACTCCCCCACAAAGACGCTGAACCAGCTGCTCTGCAGAAGCTGCGGCCAAAACGCCATCACCACATACATCACCGGCAGCGAAAAGAGCTGATAGATCAGCATATATGCCAGCATCGACAGGCCCAGACGGTTGTAGGTCCTGCGGATCATCCTGATTTCCTGTTCCACTCCTGTATCATCCCTTTCTTGATTGCGGTTTTGCTTCCCCCTTATTCCCAGCGGAAGGGAAGCAGCTCATCCAGCGTGAGCACCCGGTCAGAGAGTTTGACCTGTGCCAGATGGTTGTCGTCGTGCAGCTGGCACAAAAATTCCCGACACCGTCCGCACGGCGGAATGATTTCGGTGTTGCCGTCGTCGTCCATGTGGACCGCCACGACGCCCATCACCCGGTTTTCCCCCGCTGTCACCATGGCGGCAGCAGCGGCGTGCTCGGCGCAAAATCCCATCGAGCAGGGGGTGTCGATGCAGACGCCGGTATAGATGTTGCCACGGTCGGTCACGATGGCCGCTCCGACCGAAGCGGCGTAAGAATTTTTCGAAAGCTGCCTTGGATTGCACACCTGTTTAGCGCACTGTTCCAGCTTTTCCCAGTCGATCATGCCAGTTCCTCCTTCTGCGTCCTTGCAACGATGCTCTTGTTCTTCCATTTTCCGGTCGCATAGTACAGTCCGGAGATGATGACGCCCAGCGCCCAGCCGATGGCGTAGGAGTAGTAGATGGATTCCTTCTCAAACAGATAAGCGAGCAGGTAAGCCGCCGGCAGCCTTGCAAGCCACAGGCTGATAAAGGAGGAGATCATCGGCACCAGCATATCGCCCGCACCGCGCAGCACGCTGTTGAACATAAAGCTCAGCGCCAGCAGGAAATAAAACGGCAGAACCCCGTGCAGATAGGCCACGCCCGCGTCGATGACCTCCGGGTTCTGGCTGAACATCCGCATCATAAAGGCACTGGTCGGGTACAGCAGCACGCCAACCACCAGGCAGCACACCACCGACATGATGACGGATGCCTTGAGGCCCTCCTTGACGCGGTGCTGGTTGCCCGCGCCGATGTTCTGTCCGGTGTAGGTGGTCAGCGCGTTGGACAGGCTCTGCACCGGCAGGAAGGCGAAGGTGTCGATCTTGTTGGCGCCGTTGAAGCCCGCCATAAAGGTGGAGCCGTAGGAGTTGACCAGCGACTGCATGAACATGATGCCGATCGAGAACAGCGCCTGCTGGATGCCCGACGGAATGCCCAGCCGCATCGCCTGCACAAACAGCGTCTTGCGAAAATTGGAACGGCGGGGCCGGATCCTGATAAAATCGTAGCGCCGGTTGATGTAAAAGACGCCGAACAGCCAGGAGGAGATCTGCGCGATGATGGTGGCCAGCGCGACGCCCGCCACGCCCATCGGAATCGGGATGGTGAAGGCAAGGTCGAGCACAATGTTCATCACCGTGGCGATCATCAAAAACAAAAGTGAGGTGCGGCTGTCACCAAAGCCCTGCAGGATGCCGGCGTTGATGTTAAAGCCCAGGTTGCCGATGACGCCGATGAAGATAATAATCATGTAGGTCTTTGCCATCTCCAGCGTGCCGTCGTCCGGCACCTGCATCAGCCGCAGCAGCGGCTCGCTCAAAAAGACGCCGATCAGAGTCAGCGGCACAACGCCGACCAGCAGCGCCATATAGATGGTGTTGATGGTGTGGTCCACCTTTTCCAGATCGCGCGCACCGTAATACTGCGAGATCATGACGGTGGCGCCGGTGCCGATGCCCATAAACAGCGAGCTGAGCATGTAGATAATCGGGAAGCCGGTTCCGACCGCCGCCAGTGCCTGGTCGCCGATGACGTTGCCGACCACGATGCTGTCCACCATGTTGTACAACTGCTGGAAGATGTTGCCCAGCAGCATCGGCAGCGTGAAGCTGATAATCAGCCGGTAGGGGCTGCCGCTGGTCATGTCGATGGACGATGTTCTTTTTTCCTTTGCCATAAGTTCCTTCCTCTCCTCAAAAAATACACCTTTTCTCCTTTATGCAAGAAGACAAAAAGAGATGGGGGTAAAACCTGCCATCCTCATTATGTTTATTATATGGGATGACCGGACAAATTACAAGGGGACTTTGCAAAATCTCCCTTCTCTTCTTCTTTTTCAAAAAAATTCTCCTCCCTCGATTTTGTATATTCCTTCTATTTTTATTTTTCTTTTTTCTCAAAAATTTATTGACTTTTTCCCGTTTTGGTGTTACAATAAATTCATCAGGCAGGAAGGTGTTTTTCCCTTCCTCTGACTTTCATTTGACATCACCAAAATCTCCTGACCGGTAATCCCGGTCGTCCTCTATTTTTTATTACACAGCCAAAAAGGGAAGTCCGCAAGGGCTTCCCTTTTTGGCTGTATTCTTTTTTAAAAAAGAGGAAGAAAGCCTCGAATAGACTTTCTTCCTCTTTACTGTCAATCTTTCTGCAGCTGCAGATATCTGCTCGGCCTGCCGGTGTAAAGAACCGCCAGACGGTGCAGCGCGCGGGTGCAGGAAACGTACAGAAGCTGCTGGTCAGCGGGCGCGCAGTAGGTCTCGTCATCCGCGCCGCAGAGAACCACCGCGTCAAACTCCAGCCCCTTTGCCATGTAGACCGGCATCAGCATCACGCCGGAAAAGACCTCCCGGCGCTCGGTATCCATCAGGTGAACGGGCAGGTTTTCGGAAAGGCAGGGCTTCATCGCCTCATAGAGGTCCTGTGCCTGCTGCTGGCTTTTACAGATAAGCCCCACCGATTCATACCCCTCCTGTAGCCAGCCTTCGGTCAGCTGGACGGCCTGCCGCGCCATCGCGTCGAGGTCCTTCACCTCCAAGATGGACGGCTGCTGCTCGTGCCGCTCAAAGCTCTCCATCTCGCTGTGCCCGGCCAAAAAGCGGCGGGAAAACTCGTTGATCTCATAGGAGGAGCGAAAGCCTTTGTTCAGGGTAATCAGCGCGGAGCTTTTCTTATTCAGGATGCGCGCAGTGTCGCGGTAAAACTGCTCGCTCTCCCGCTTTTCGATGGTCTGGTTGTAGTCGCCCATCACCGTGTAACGGGCGGTGGGGAACAGATTTTTCAGAATATAAAAGTGCAGCGGATAGTAGTCCTGCGCCTCGTCCACCACCACCTGACGGATATCCTGCAATCCCTCGCTGCCAAACAGGCGCAGATGCAGGTAGAGCAGCGGCATCGCGTCCAGATAGTGCAGCGGCTGACCGTGCTGCGCCAAGCGTCCCTCCGCCAGGGTGAGCAGCTCGCCGGCGTTGGCGGGCAGCTCCAGCCCCTTTGCCAGGCGGAAAAACAGGTTGTGGTCGCGCAGCAGGCGGCGGTACAGCGCAAGGCTGTCCAGGGTGGTGAAGGCCTTGATCTGCCGCTTGATGCGGGCGTGCTCCTTGATCGAGAGCAGGCGGCCAAACTGCTTTTTATCGTACAGGTGCTGCACAAAGGTTCCGGAGAAGGTCTGCAGCTTTTCCAAACGGTGTTCGCGGCGGCGTTTGTGCACCGCCGTCCACAGCCGCTGTTCCAGCAGCTCCAGCGCACCGGCCAGCGGTGCGCGCCCGCAGGCCCTGCGCACAAAGGCGGCCATCTCCTGCCGGGTTTCCAGCAGCACGCCGTCGTAGTAAAGGTCGGTGTAGGGAATCATCCGCCGCATATAGTAGGAAACGTACCGGTCGAGAATCCGCACAAAGGTCTCGGAGAAGAAGAAATTCACCGACTGGTGCAACATCGAATCCTCCGGCTGGGTGACCAGCTCCTCCAAAAGCTGATTGCGCGGCAAAACCGGCTGTTGACCGCTGGGATAGACCTTGGCAAAGAGCGCCTCAAAGGTCAGACTCTGGACATTTTTCTCCCCCAGCGCTGGCAGGACGTTGGCGATGTAGCTGCCGAACAGGTTGTTGGGCGAGATGATGACGATGTTGTTGGCGTAGAGCTTCTGGGTGGAGCCCTCATACAATAAAAAGGCGACCCGGTGCAGCGCCACCGAGGTCTTGCCGCTGCCGGCTACCCCCTGCACAAACAGGGCTTCGTTCTGCATGTCGCGGATGATGCGGTCCTGCTGGCGCTGGATGGTCTCCACAATCGAGCGCATCTGCGGGGAGGCGTTGTGCGAAAGGGCCTCGCGCAGCATGCCGTCGGTGATGTTGACGTCCGAATCAAAGAAATAGCTGAGCTTCCCGTCCTGAATCTCAAACTGCCGCTTGAGCGAAACCTCCCCCTTGATGACGCCGGAGGGCGCGTGGAACTGGGCCGGGCCGGTCTCGTAGCGGTAAAAGAGGCTTGCGATGGGGGTGCGCCAGTCGTAGACATAGGTCTCATAGCTGTCCTCATCCTGGACGGTGAACAGGCCGATGTAGATCTTTTCCGGCGGGGAGGATTCATAGCCGCTCTCGGTAAAGTCGACGCGGGCAAAGTAAGGAGATTCCAGTGACTGCCGGTAGTGGTCGATGCGCTTGTGCGCCGCATCGTAGCGGCCGGACTGCGCTTGGATCGATTCCAGCACCTGGTGAGCCTCAACCGCATTGTCAAAGCCGCCGCGGAACGAAACATTTTCCCACATTTCCTTGCGGGCCGAGACAATCTGCTCCTTCTCGTCCGAGCAGGCGGCCTCCTCGCGGGCCAGATTTTCCCGGATAAAGCCGAGCGTCCTGTCCAGATACTGCTGCTCGGCAGCAAACTCCTTCTGGTATTCCATCAAAAACTCCTCCTTTGCAACAGCAATCAGGTCAGCGTATCTTATGATTATACCATGTTGGAGCGGAATTTACAAGTTGGCATGTAGGGCCGGCACTCACGCTTTCCCCTACTTGACGCACCGCGAGGCGTAGAAGGTCGGGACGTTGAGCTCATGCAGGTGGCCCGAGCCGTTGGTGTCGCCATAGATGCCGGTCAGGGTGAAGCCTGCGCGCAGCTGGCCGTCCAGCTCCTCCTCGATGGTGTGGGAGAACTGGATGCCCCAGTCATTTTTGACCGAAGCCTCATACTGCGCAGGGTTGGAGAGCGGGTCAAACGGCAGCGCGCAGCAAACCCGCTCCTCATCGTCATCCTCAAACAGGTAGTTGATGCCGTTGTCCCACCCCGCCAGCAGGATGCCGCCCTTTTTGAGCACCCGGTAGCACTCGTTCCAGATGGGCTGCAGCTCCTTGACATAGCAGTTGGACACCGGATGGAAGATCAGGTCAAAGCTCCCGTCCGCAAAGGGCAGGGGCTTGCTCATGTCGGCGCGGACAAGCTCAACATCGTAGCCTTCCCGCTGCGCCACCAGCTCCTCCTTGCGCAGCTGCTCCTGGGAATAGTCCAGTACGGTGCACTGTGCTCCCAAGGCTGTAAAGATCGGGATCTGCTGCCCGCCGCCGCTGGCAAGACCGAGAATCTTTGCCCCCTGCATCGGGCAGAACCACTCTTTGGGCACCGGCTTTGTCGGAGTCAGCAGCACCGACCAGTCGCCTTGTTTTGCACGCAGATAGGTCTCGTGGCTGATCTCCTGTCCCCACTCCCAGCCGTCACGCACCCACTGGTCGATGGCGGCGGAGTTGATATCGGCGTAGTTTTTGGGCATGATTGTTCCCTCCTGATCTATTCCTGATCATCTTCCGGTATTGCCGCTCCATATGGGCGGACCTGCCGGATCGATTTGATTTCCTTTTGCTTGTCCTTATTATAGCATCTTTTTCTTCCCGCGCAATAGCAAGGGCACCTTTCTATTCTTTTCTGCCCAAGCAGTTGAGCCACCTGTGTTTCTGCTGCGTATTTTTGCTCAACAAAAAAGCCGCGCGACCTGACCCAAAGAGAGCGTCGCGCGGTTTTCAGACAAAAACAAAGAGCCACCAGGTATTCCCGGCAGCCCTTTTGTGGTGACCTATCGGAGACTCGAACTCCGGACACCCTGATTAAAAGTCAGGTGCTCTACCGACTGAGCTAATAAGTCTGGTGGGAGTTACAGGGCTCGAACCTGTGACCCTCTGCTTGTAAGGCAGATGCTCTCCCAGCTGAGCTAAACTCCCCTGTTTTGGCAACGGAGGTAATTATACAACAAATTTCTCCTTCTGTCAACACCTTGCGGCAAAAGTTTCTTTTTTTCAATCAGCCTTGATTGTCAATTGCCGCTTCTCTCCAATCGCAAGCTCCAAGCCCAAAATCATGACAAGAATAAAAAATTGTGAATCGGAATTTTTCTTGATATGGCAACCGATAGTTGCCGTGTAGTTGGTAGTCAAAAGGGAAATTTTCTAGTATAATGACAACCAAAAGGAGGTGCAGATGATGACACTGGGCGAAAAAATCAAGGCCTGCCGGCAAGCTGCAGGGATGTCGCAGGAAAAAGTGGCTGAATTAGTCGGTGTCAGCCGCCAGGCCGTCACCAAATGGGAAGCAAACCAGTCTGCCCCCAACACAGAAAATCTGTTCAAACTGGCAGAGATTTTTGGTACAACGGTCGACTTTCTGCTCGCTTCCAGGGAAGCTGAAAACTCCCCGGCAGAACAAATTCACCAGCTCTACAAACTGGAGGAAGAAAAGAAAGCAAAAGCCCGCCGGGACAAACTGCGGTCAAACCTGCTCCTTACCCTGGCCGTCATAGGTGGATACCTTTTCATCTATCTGACAGGACGTATTTTCGGAACAACCGAATCACAGATGAGCGTAACGGGGTGGCTGTTTGGAAATGACCCGCAGCAGCTGAGCTATTTATACGGCTGGCTGCTGCGCCAACATCTTTTCTGGGTTGCCATGGCCATATCCGCGATCCCCGCATTGTTCGGGAAACAATATTTTTCGTTTACTACGCTACTCGGTTTTACGATTGCCCTGCTGGTTGGCGAGCTGTGCGGCCACAATCCGGCGGGCGCCGCATACGGACACGGCCACTACGGTTGGGCCATCTGGGGATTTGTCTTTGCATTCTCTGTGGTCATGGGAATGATTCTTGAAAAAATCGCCAAGAAAAAGCTGGACCTCCGCTCCAAAAAGCTCCGGATTTGGCTTGCGGTTTATGCCGTTGGTGTGCTCGCAATCGTTTTAGCTATTCGAGCAAGTATGCCTACAAGTTTCAGCTAATCCCATAACTGTAGCACAGACATTTTCAAATTTTCCCGATAGCACCCGCTCCCCTAAAAAAGGGAGCTGCAAAAAAAGAGGACCTCTCAGAGGTCCTCTTTTTCATCTGTACATTATGCTGCGTAGTCGCTGCTGGCCAGAGCCGGATAGCTGTAGCTGCCCTTTACGCGCTGGCTGTTGACGATGTTGCCCTGCAGGAAGTAGTCGTAGATCAGGTAGCTGGCGCTGTTGCCGCCCTTGGTCTGCGGGTCATCCCAGTCGGTGTCGACCTGATACCACTTGCCGTCCTCCATCTGGACATAGTTCCAGGCATGGGTGCCGGTCTCGCCGATGTTGTTGGTGGCGGTGCCGACCACGATCAGGCAGGGGATTCCTTTCTGGTCGCAGGCATACTTAAACGCCTTGGCGTATCCGTCGCAGACAGCCTCGCCCTCCACCAGCGGACCTACCGCCTGATGGTTGTTGTGGGAAGCATTGTCCGGGTCTGCCGGGTACTGGGTGTTGTTGACGATGGTGTCATGGATGGATTTGACCAGCTCATAGCGGGTGGAACCGGTCATCTTGCTGACCATGTTGTTCATCTTGGTCAGGGTATTCTGGATTGCGGTGGTGTTGATGGTGGAGGCGGTGGTGCCGTCCGAGCTGGCTGTGCCATAGCCCGCTGCCGGACGCGGATAGAAGATCAGCGTGTCATGATCGCTGGTAATCACCACGTTCTGCAGGGATGGGTCGAGCCAGAAAATCTCCGGATGCTCGTCAAAGATCATCTGCAGGGAGGTCTGGAAGGCGGTGTAGACCTCATTCTCACTGTAACCGCTGATGTCAACGGTGATTCTGCTGTTCGCCGCTCTCAGTCCGCTGAGGAAGGTATTGTGCATCCGCAGCGCAAGGGTATCGTTTTTCAGATACGTCTGGCACAGGTCATAGGCCTGCGAAGAACGGGAGGTGGTGGAAGTCGAGCTGCTGGTAGTGGACTGGGTGGAGTTGGTGGAAGATGTCACCTTGCCCGGTTTTCCCAACGCCGCAGAGCTGCTGACCGCCATGCTGAGCACCATGGTCATGGCAAGAACTGCAGAAAGGATTTTCTTGATCATAAGTTTCTCCTCCTAAACGAAATTTGCCGTTTTCCATTCTCGAAAACTTCAGTTGTCTTTATTATACAACATCGCCCGGGAGGAGTAAAGCCATTTTTTGTAAAATTTTTATTTCTGTCTGACAGTCCTTTTGTACCGGCCGGCAAGCTCCTTTTCCCCCACGGCAGCGCTGTGCACGTTAATTTTCCCCCTTCACCTGCTTCCAGGCAACCCAGGAGTACCAGTAGATGAGCAGGCTGCTGAGCAGGACCGCCGCGGCCATCACCAAAACACAGACCAGATCGGACAGTACAAACGCCGCCGCAATCCCCACAACGCCGGAAATCATATAGGCGTACCCGCCAAATCGCTGGGTGCGGCTCCAGACCGTCTCGTCCGAGAGGGCATAGCGGGTGCGGAAGCCATGCTTGCGCTGCAGGCGGTATTCCCAGGAAATTTTGGGCATATAGTTACCCGCCACAATCAGCAGCAACGAAATCAGCCCGCAGACAATCTTGCCAAAATAAAATTCCATGATATCGCTCTCCGGCCGAACGGTGACGTACAGCACCACTGGCTGAATCACATTAAAGACAACCAGGGTGAGCAGTCCGCCGGTGCGCATCCCCTTGGGCTGGCGGGAAAAGGAATCGCGCAGCAGCAAAATGCCAAGAAACAGCACGATCGCGCCGGAGAGCAGCAGCTCCCACCGGCTGCCATAGCGGTCGGGCGAGCCGTCCACGCCCCAATGCACCGGGATAATGTCCGGCAGACCGGGCAGCACAAACAGCATCTCCGCCATCGGCAGCAGCATCAGCACCGTGACGGCAATCCGCCACAACTTTAAATTTTTCTCCTTCTTCTCCTGTTCCAACATAATCGCAATACCTCCTGTCGTATTTGATGATTTTACCTTAGGCGCGGCCATCCGGCTCATCCGGTTTTTCCGCGTCCGGCTTTTCCTGCTGATTGGAAAACTGAGCAATCCACATCATGATCTCCTCAAAGACGCTGGTGTTCAGCTGGTAGTAGATGTAGTTTTTTTTGCGCTCCTCCAAAATCAGGTCGGCTTTTTTCAGCTGCGAAAGGTGGTAGGAGACCGTCGCGCCGGTCATCTCAAAGTGTGCCGCAATCTCACCTGCGGACATCTTGCCCTTGCGCAGCAGCATCAGAATTTCTCTCCTTACCGGGTCGGAGAGGGCTTTGAATGTTTCTGCCAATCCCACATGATTTCCCCCTTTTCCAATTAATATTTAGAAAATTTTCTAAATAGATTATAGCACACCCCCATGAAAAGTCAAGTGCTATTTAGATAAATTTCTAAATAATTTTGTTCAAAAGAAAGGGAGGAAAGCCAAAGCAAAACGCCTTCGCTCTCCTCCCCGCTTAAAAAAACAAAATTACGCATATCGTGCCACGGCGACGTCCGCGCCAAACGGAGCCAGCGCCAGGCGCGCCATCTTAAAGCACTGCAGGCCAAAGGGGATGCCGACGATGGTGACGCAGAAAATCAGCCCATGGATTGCCGAGGAAACAGCCAGCGGCAGCCCGCCAAACAGGAGCCACAGAATGTTCATCAAAACCGAAGGCGCGCCGCCCCCGTACAGCACCATCTTGCCAAATGGGAAAAAGGCAAGGCTTGCAAATTTAAAGCACTGCAGCCCCACCGGAATGCCGACAATGGTGACGCACCACAGCAGCCCGACCAGCGTCCAGCCAAGCCCCATCCAGAGCCCTCCAAACAAAAACCATACCAGATTACCCAAAAATTTCATCGAACATTCTCCTCACATCTTTATCGGGTGGTGGTTCAAAATTGCCTTTCACCTATATAACGGAGAAGGGGAGGGAAATATTTCACCGAAGATTCAAACCTGCTGTAAAAAATTGGGGAAGAAATGCCGCCCCGCCTGTGCTATAATGAAGATGAAATCAATTTAACTGGAGGGCATCTGCCATGAGACAAACTGTAGCACTCAAAAAACAGTACGAAATTGTGGACAATCAACTTTCTTTCCGCGTCCATCACCTGCTGCCCCGGCTGATGGAGGAGACCGGCTTTGACATGTGGATCGTCCTCTGCCGGGAGTACAACGAGGATCCGGTCTTCCCCACCATGATCCCCTCGCTGTGCCTGACCGCCAGAAGGCTGTCCTGCCTGGTCTTTGTCAACAACGAGTCGGGCTTTGCCGCCTATAACTTTGGCCGCCCGGACGAGCGGCTTTCCACCGTCTACACCCAGGGCTACGACAATACCCAGCCCGGCGACCAGCTGCAGCAGCTGGCCGGCTTTGTCCGCAAAACAAATCCCAAGAAGATCGGCATCAACACTTCGCCCATCAGCGCGATGTGCGACGGCCTTTCCAAAACGCTGCACGACCAGCTGGTTCAGGCGCTGGATGAACAGGACCGCACCAAGCTCACCAGCGCCTACACCCTGTGCACCCGCTGGATCGAGGCCCGCACCGAGGAGGAGCTCTCCCGCTACCGCAGCATCTACGCGCTGGCGATGGACATCTGCGAGGAGGCCTTTTCCCGCAGGGTCATCACCCCCGGCGTGACCACCACCACCGAGGTGGAGGAGTGGATTGCGCAGGAGATCAACCGCCTGGGGCTGACCTTCTGGTTCAGCCCCCACGTCGACATCCAGCGCAAAGGGATGCCGGGCGTCGGCACCACCGGCCCGATCATCCAGCACGGCGATCTGCTGCACTATGACGTCGGCATCAAATACTTCGGCCTGTGCACCGACAGCCAGCGTCTGGGCTATGTGCTGCGGGAGAACGAAACCGAGGTGCCGCAGTACCTGCAGGAGGGCCTGCGCCGCACCAACCGCTTCCAGGACATCGTGGCCGAGGAGCACATCGCCGGCCGCACCGGCAATGAGATTCTCAAGCTGAGCCTCGACCGCGCCAAATCCGAGGGCCTGCTCCCGATGCTCTACTGCCATCCGGTCGGCTTCTTCGGGCACAGCGCGGGCACGGTGGTCGGCCTGTGGGACCAGCAGGAGGGCACCGGCGCCTTCGGTGACTTCCCGCTGCACCACAACACCTGCTATGCGCTGGAGCTGAACACCGAGAGCTTCATCGCCGAGTGGGACAACCAGAAGGTCCGCTTCAACGCCGAGGAAACGGTGGCCTTCACCAAGGATGGGGAGCTCACCTACCTCTACCCCGGCAGGGACCGCATCTACGCAATCTAGTGCTGCCCGGCAAAGGCATCAGCGCGCACCAATTTCGGTTTGCGGATGGAGAGCAGCTCCACACCACTGAGAGATGGAGCCTTGTCTGGAGGAGAATCTTTTGTAATTTTTTTCTTTTCCCTTGCAACAAACCGCGCTTTGCAATACACTGATAGTATAGAAAAGGATCTCCCAATCTTCAAAAAGGGAAAAGCAAAGCGGGGTGGTCGACATGTAGCGCACGGGCGACTTTGGAATTTACATCATCATTGCTGATCCAGCAAAAAGGAGTGTTTATATGAGCGTTTTTCGTAAATTGCTTTCTCTTTGCGTTGCCGTTCTCTGCGTGATGTCCTTTACCGCCTGCTCTCAGTCCGGCTCCAGCGCCAGCTCCTTCCCCACCGACTATGGCTTTTCGGTGCAGCTGCCAGAGAGCGTGCAGGAGAATATCCGCTACGACCTCTCCAACCGGGAGGTGGGTGACGAAACCATCAACACCATCAATGTCGTCTATGAAGGCGAAACCGGCGAGGCCAACATCCTGACCTTTGAGGAGATGAGCTCCGCCATGTGGGAGCAGATGCAGTCGGAGGGTGGTCCGCTGCCAACCGAACTCGGTGCCTCCGAGGACGGCCGGGTTGTCGTCATGTACCCGCTGCAGTCCAACCCTTATGAAGCGGGCACGGCCGACGCCGATGCGGTCGACCTGTTTGTCAGCGAGTCCTCCATCGTTACCGAAAGCTTCCAATTCCTGCAATAGAACCCCTTTCGTCCAAAAAGGAACGCGGAAAAATTCCGCGCTCCTTTTTTCTTCGTCACATTTTTAATTCCATCCGCAGATTTTGACCAGCACCTGATAGGTGTAGCCGTAGGCGCTGGCCGGGAAGCTCTCCTGATTTGCGGTGTTGGAGTGAACCAGATAATCGACGACATTCCCCTCCTCGTCGGTGACGACATCGGTGATGATGACCGCGTGATAGAGGTTTTCTTCATCGTAGCCGAGGATCAGCACGTCGCCGATTTCCCCGCTGTAATAGTCCGCATCCGCCACCGCGACCATGCCGCTGCCTGTATTGCTGGCAGCATACTGCAAAAATTCATCGACGCCCGACCAGGAAGCGGAGCGTCCCGCCATCTGCGGCAGGTTGTTGGGGGTGTCGCCGTACCACTTCCACACCGCGTCCCCGCTGGAATCCATCGGGATGCCGCCGGCCAGCAGGCACTGGGAGACAAAATTCTGACAGTTGCCGCCGCTCATCGAATAGTCCGGCCACTCATCGTTGCGGTCTGTCACCCACTGCTTCGCATACTCCACCGCTGCCTGCCGGTCATAGGCGTTGGCTGCCTGGGGCAGCGGCTCGTCTGAAGTCTGCTCCCGGCGGGCCACATTGACCTGCAGCAGCTCGATCAGCTCCTGTGCCTGCTGCTCCATCTGGTCAGAGACATCCCCCTCCCCATTGTGCAGAGAGCGGGAGAGGGTCCAGTACAGGCGGTCCTGTCCGCCGGTGTGGGAGACCACCTTCCAGCTGCCGTCCTCCTGGGTAAGCTCAAACATATGGAAGCTGTCCAGCACGTTGGAGTCCACCTCCGGGTGCTGGGCGAAGTTCTGGGTCACATCCTCCCGCAGCATGACCCGCAGGTTGCCGTCCTCCTCCTGCTGTACCGACTGCACCTGCAGGGTGGAGCTGTAGCCGGTCAGATGCAGGTCGGAGCGCTGGCTGGAGCGCACCTGAATGCCGTATTCCAGCACCAGCTGCTCGGCCAGCAGGCCGTTCTGCGCATCGGAGGCAAACAGGTCGGACAGGTCCTGCTGCTCAAAGCTGCCCAGAATCTGATAGTAGCGGTCGATGTAGTCGCAGAGCAGGTCCTGCTGCTCCTGGCTGAGTTCCCCCGCATCGGCAAACTGCACGCTGCCCTGCGGCTGTATCTCCTGCTGCTGGGCGGCGGTTTGCTCCACCGTGCTCTGCACCGAAAGGTTCTGGGTCTGCTGTGCCTGCGTCTCGGTCTGGGACTGTGCGGACTGAGCTGCCTGCTCATTGGAGGTGCAGCCGGCCAGCATCCCCGCCTGCAACACGAGAATGGCCGCCAACAATGCCGCTTTCTTTACCATATATGAAATCTTCCTCTCCTGATGAAAAATCAATCTTTGAACAAGAAAATTATATCACCTGGAGTACACTCCCAATCAACAGAATATTGATAAAGAAAATGTAAAGTTCCTTTCAGGTTTTTGCGTGGCGGCCAGAACCTCTATTCTTCCCGGTCCATCTCCCAGCTCTCCCGCTGCCAGGGAAGGCTCTTTTCCCCGCCGGGACAAAAATCAATCCCCGCCGCCCGCGCCTGGCTGTGCTGGTGCTTTCTTGGGATGCGGTAGCACTTTCCGTCCTTGAGCAGCCGCGCGCCGGTCTGCATAAAGTGAAAGGGTACCCCCGCCTCGACGCACTGCTGCCGCAGGTCCAGCACCCAGCTGTAGTCGCAGACCCGTGCTTCCTCCCCCGACTCGCCGCCGACCACAACCTCCTCCATGCTGTCCGAAAGATAGGGGCGCAGGTCGATGGGGCCAAGCAAAGGGGAACAGATGATGCTCTTGTGCCGGATGGGCGCCTTGCAGTAAACCGGCAGCCGGATGTCCGCCTGGCGCTGGTTTTCCACCGTGCAGCAAATGTGGACATTCTCATACCCTTCGCCCCAGTCCGGGGGCAGGCAGCTTTGCAGCCGCAGGATGCGCTTGGTGATGAACAGAAATTGCAGGTCGCTGCGCCAGCGGATCATCTCCCAGGCGCGGTCCCGCCACGGGTCGGCCTCCTCCAGCAGAAAGTCGGAGCTAAAGCAGGTGTACACCCGCGAACCGGGCGGAATCAGATAGCTTTTGTCCCGCCGGCGGCGCATGGGGAGGTCAAAGTCCTTGTTGAGAAAGATCTGAGAGGCGTCCTTTCCATGTGCGCTGTCGATGCGGTAGACATAGCAGTGCTGACAGCCCTCGCTGTATTTGCGGCAGCCGTGCCAGGGATTCCAGTTTGCCATTTCTTCCCCTCCTCGCTTCTTTCTATGGTCTTTATTGTACTACGCTTTCCCTCTTTTTTCAACGCCGCACCCGGTCTTTGAACACACAGAAAAAGACCGACTGGCTCCCCGCAAGGGCTTGCCAATCGGTCTTTTAGACAGTTTCCTTTTCACCTGCGGCAGGCAGACAAACTGCGTGCCGGACGAAAGTTTACTTATGGATTTCGTAGGTGCCGTCGCACTCGGCAACGACTGCGCTGTTGTAGAACGCCTCCATGCCGGCGATCATGTACCCCAGGTCAAGCACGCCCGCCGTCTCATAGCTGGAGTGCATCGCCAGCTGGGCCATGCCGATATCGACGGTGTTCAGCGAGACGTGGGAGTTTGCGATGTTGCCCAGCGTCGAGCCGCCCATGATGTCCGAGCGGTTGACAAAGTGCTGGCACGGAACATTCTGCTCCTTGCACAGCTTCTGGAAAATCGCCGAGGAAACCGCATCGGTGGTGTAGCGCTGGTTGGCGTTGTGCTTGATGACGATGCCCTCGTTTAAGAATACCAGGTTGGTCGGGTCGGTCATGCCGGGGTGGTTCGGGTGCAGCGCGTGGGCGTTGTCCGCCGACAGCATGAAGCTGGAAGCCACCGCGGTGTGGTAGTCCTCCTCGCTGCGGCCCAGGGCGGTGTTGACCCGCTTGAGCACATCGTAGAGGAAGGTGGAGTTTGCGCCCTGCTTGGTGCTGCTGCCGACCTCCTCGTTGTCGAAGATGGCGCAGACCGAAACACTTTCCTTGTTGCCGCCCTTGACAAAGGCCTTCAGAGAGGAGAAGGCGCACTCCAGATCGTCCAGTTTAGCGCATGACATGTACTCGTTGTGCGCGCCCCAAACCGCCGGTTTCATGCGGTTGTAGAGGAACAGGTCGGTGGAGAGCAGGTCCTCCTCCTGGACGCCGCAGGCCTCGGCAACCAGCTTGTCAAAGGTGTCCTTGGAAGCGGCGTCGCCGTACAGAGGCAGCAGGTTGACCTGCGGGTTATACTTCATGCCGTCGTTGGCGGTGCGGTCCAGATGGATGGCCAGGTTGGGGATCACCACCAGGTCGCGGTCGATGTTGACCAGTTTGGTCTCTACCCCCTTGTCGGTCTTGACCAGCGCGCGGCCTGCCACCGACAGCGGGCGGTCAAACCAGGTGGAGAAGATCATGCCGCCATATTTTTCGGTGTTGAGCTGCACATATTTGCCCTTGACCTGCTGCTCCGGGTTGTCCTTAATCTTGAAGGTCGGGGAGTCGCTGTGGCTGGCGATGATGTGGAAGGAAGCAAAGTCCTTGCCCGGCACCTTGAAGGCGATGATGGAGGAGAGGTTGCGGGTGACAAAATATTTGCCGCCCTCCTGCAGCTGCCATTTTTTATTTTCAAACAGCTCCTCAAAGCCCTCCTCTACCAGTGTCTTTTTGACATTGTCGATGACGTGGAAGCAGCTTGGCGATTTTTCGATAAAGTCAAACAGTTCCTGCACTTGTTCTAAAGCCATCAGAAATCATCCTTTCGTTTTCATCGGTATTTCCGTATTCTGCATAAAAATAAGGTCGCTTGGCCCCGCGCCCTCCGTATAAATTGCCGGGGCTCTTCCCCTTCATTATAAAAGGTTTCCTACCCGATGTCAACCGCCACCGGATGCAAAAAAGCGCCTCCTTCCCTTTGCCGGGAAGGAGGCGCACCTGATTTCATCGAACTGATTTGTGCTTATTTTCTCTTTCTGAACAGAACAGCTCCAGCCGCTGCGGCTGCAACCGCGCCCGCTGCCGCAAGGCCTACAAAGTCCTCGGCGCCGGTCTCCGGGTTGACTTTACCGGACTGGTAGTCGTTGCTGTCGGAAACGCTGCCGGTCTGCTGGTTGGACTGGCCCTCATCGGAGACGCCGCCGGTCTGGGTAGGCTGCCCCTGGGAAGGCTGCTGCGGCTGGGAGACAAAGCTCTCATCCACCACGGTGCCGTCGGCGATCTCCTTGTCGGTCAGCACAAAGCGGCCCAGATTCTTGGTCTCGAAGGAAACGGTCTCGTTGTCCGCATCGACGGTGGCGTCGATCTTCTCCAGCACACCTCTGAGGTAGCGGTAGACATGGAAATTGCCGCCAAAGTCCTCCATCACCTCGGAAACGTCGATGGTCATGGTGCCGGTGAAGTCGAAGGCCGGGCCGCCCGGGAAGGAAACGTACATGAAGTTCTGGTCCTCAAACTTGGAGGATACCTCCCGGATGGCGCGCTCGTTGTAGAGCATATTGACCGCCTCCTGTCCGGAGACGCGCACCTCGTAGGTCCACATGCCGTTGGTGAAGGTCACCTTGCCGCCGTCCACATACTCGTCCAGCGCCTCAAACTGCTTGGTGCTGATGACCGGGGTTGCGGACTCGACAAAGACATACTCGCCGTCCTTGGCCGCTTCCAGCGCCTCGTCGCTGATGGTGGGGTAGCCGACAGTCAGATCCGCGTCGACGCTGCCGACCACCTTGCCGTTGGAGCGTTTGACCGCCTTGATGACGCCCTCCACCTCGTCCTGAGTAGTGGGCCAGCCGGCTTCGGTGGTGACCTCCAGCTGGTAAGCGTCGTTCTCCTCCTCAACCTCGAAGGATGCGATGGAGGACTGCTCATCCTTGACCTCGGCGCGCAGGCGCAGCTCGTCCAAATGCTCGTCGGTCAGAGGAGCATGGGTACCGTCGGCCTGCTCGATGTACAGCGGGTAAACATAGGTTTCACCCGGCAGCAGCAGCTCGTCAAATTTTTCCTCGCCGAAGGAGAGCTTGATCTGCTCGTCGGAGGTGACGTTGACCGCCTGCGCCTGCTGCGCGAACGCGGTGACGCTCATGGTGGACAGCGCGCAGGCTGCCAAAAAGATGGATACAAATTTTTTCATTGAAGATTGCCTCCTGATTTTTAAAAATTACTTTTGTCTTTTTCCCTGGGTCCTGAGGCTATTATAGTGGCTGTATGCTCTTTTTTCAACCGGTTTTTTCTGGCAGTTTGCAGATGTTTTTTGTTTTATTGGTCTAATTTTTGATGTTAAAAAAAATAAATTTATAGTCAATTTATAAAATTTCTAATCTTTGCCGCTGCTTTCTCCTTTACCCTTCCAGCTTTGTCCGCCTGCTGCTGGAAGGATTGCCAGCGCGCTGCCCGGGCTGACAGATCTTTCCGTCGGAAGATTTTGCGCCCGCCAGAAAAATTCCCGTCAAAATCCCCGCCTTTTGGCCCTTCCTCTCTCAAACCGCCGCGGAAAGGATATACAGTATATGCCGCCGCCCCCGTTTTGGTCCGGGTTTTGCCGCACCTTTTTTGCCCGCCGCCATACACTATGGATGGGGGCTTTTCCATCAGCAAGGACAGACGGGAGCCCAGGGCCCCCGCAAAAAATTTTTGAAAGATGTTTAACGCCCGCCTCCCATGGTTACAATAACAGTGAAGTTCAAACAAACCAAATCGCGGAGCGTGATACTGTGAAACGTGGAGATATTTATTACGCGGACCTGAGTCCAGTGGTCGGTTCAGAACAGGGTGGTGTCCGGCCGGTACTTATCGTTCAAAACGATATTGGCAATCGCTACAGCCCCACCGTGATTGCGGCGGCCATCACCAGCCAGACCGAAAAGGCAAAGCTGCCCACCCACATCGAGCTGCACTCGCACAGCTGCGGGCTGTCCAAAGATTCGGTGGTGCTGCTGGAGCAGATCCGCACCATCGACAAGCGCCGCCTGCGCGAGAAGATGGGCACCCTGGATGCCGACTCGATGTCCCAGGTCAACAAGGCTTTATCAATCAGTTTCGGTCTCGGAAAAGGCCGTTAGCTGCAGAAAAAAGACCGATCTGCCGCTTTGAAAAAAGCGCGCAGACCGGTCTTTTGGTCTTATCGTAAAAATAGTATGCGGTTGTTTTTGTTTTCCCTCGGGGAAATTACTTCATCTCCTCGGCGGACTTTGCCACGCTGTGGATGATCGGTGTCCACTGCACATTTTTGAACAGGGCCACAATCGAGATCGGGATATAGGTAAAGATAAACAGCGGGAAGGTGAAGGTGTACAGCACCTTTTTGTAGGCCGGGGCCTTGATCTTCTTCCACTCGGTGATGGTGGTCAGCAGACCCATTGCAAAAAGGATAATGTAAAAGTTGACAAAGGAGAACAGCAGCATTCTGCCCGCCAGCGCAACCAGCGTGTTCATGTAGTGCGGCTGGAAGATAGCCGTCAGCAGGAAAATTGCGTTGAGCACCATGCACCCCAGCGACAGCAGCGAGGCCGGCGCGATGGTCATGAGCATATCGTAGCAGGCGAAGGGGTGGTTTTTGTTGTGGATCAGGCGGGAAGCCAGCGCTCTGCCATACTTCCACATGACCTGATAAAAGCCCTTGGACCAGCGCAGGCGCTGCGCCCAGGACTGCTGGAAGGTGGTCGGCTGCTCATCGTACAGCACAGCGGTGCCGCAGTAGCCGATGCGCTCCCCTTCCAGGGCGTTGACCACCGAGAACTCGATGTCCTCGGTCAGCAGGTGGAACTTCCAGCCGCCGTATTTCTGCACAATCTTGTTGCTGATCATAAATCCGGTGCCGGAGATGGCACAGTTGGTGCCCAGCATCATGCGGGCGTTGTTTAAGTACTTGGCTTCGCGCAAAAACCACAGCGAATAGCCCGCTGTGATCCAGTTGGTCGCATAATTTTTGGAGTTGCGGTAGCTGGTGATAATCTGATATCCCTGGCTGAAGACCGCGTTCATCTCATCGATGTAGTGCGGGTCGAGCAGATTGTCCGCGTCGAAAACAAAAAAGGCGTCATAGTAATCGTTGCCGTAATCCTGCGCGATGCGCCGGAAAGCAAAATCCAGCGCGTAGCCTTTGCCGACCTCCTGCTTGTTGAACCGCTCGTACACCTTTGCCCCCAGCTGACGCGCGATCCCGGCAGTGTCGTCGGTGCAGTTATCCGCCACCACAAAAATATCCACCAGTTTGCCCGGATAGGTCTGGTTCTGGATGCTGCGAATCAGGTTGCCGATCACCATGCTTTCGTTGCGGGCGGCGATCAGCACGCCGTACCGGTGAAAGATGCAGGGCAGATTTTGTTTTTGTTTATTCCTCTTGAAAAGTACAACCGCGACATAGACTACCTGATACAGATAACACACCGTCAGGACGATAAAGACCAACAGGTTAATCCGTAAAATCCAATCTTTCATCACAATAACTCTCCATCTCTTCTACAGTGTATGCGTAATACTACGCGTTTCTATAGAGTATAGCACAATTATTGCAAAAAACAATACAAGAACTTTAAAAGATTTTTACTTTTTACTCTTTTCAGCTTTTTGGAATAAATCCTTCGGTTTTCCGGAAAGAATAATATCAAAAATCAACAACGGAAAAACCATTTTTTTGTCAGATATTTCAAAAGCAAATCAGGATTGCTGCTTGCGCCAGTGGTGATAGCGCCGCCGCAGCTGCATTTTCTGGAACAGATGCACCAGCGAAGAGACGATCAAAACCCCCACCGCCAATGCTCCGGCGATGGCAAAGGTGTGGATGCCGGTCTCGATAAACTGGGAGGTCTGCCCGGAAACGCAGTACTCCATCGTGTAGTAGATGCCGCCTCCCGGCACCAGCGGCAGGATGCCGATGGTCAAAAAGCCGGTGACCGGGGCTTTGAACACCCGCGCCATCACCTCGGCGTAGGCCGAGACAACGATGGTGGAGATCAGGTACTGGGCCAGATCGCTGCCCAAAAAGGAGAAGGCCAGATAGAACACCCAGCTGAGCATGCCGCCGGTGGCCGCCGCAATCATGTGGGACAGCTTGTGAAATTTAAAAATAAAGCAGAAAGAGAAGCAGGCCAGAAAGGTATAGAAAAAAACAGGGATATTTTCCATTATCTGCAACGCCAGTCACCTCCTTTAAATTCCCGGAAAAAAGTAGCGCAGGGTGGAGATGGCAAGACCGGCGCCCAGCGCGATGCCTACCGCCACCATCAGCGACTCGACCAGCTTGATGATACCCGCAATCAAATCGCCGCCCAAAATGTCACGCATGACGTTGGTGATGGCGATGCCCGGAACCAGGTTCATCAGTGTGCCGATAATCATCTTGTCGTAGTTCACCGTCCAGCCCATCGCGGTGGTCCAGACCGACAGCCCCGCCACCAGCGCGCTGCCGAAGATGTTCTGGAAAAAGCTGTTGGTGCTAAAATTGCCCAGCAGCGACAGCAGCAAAAACAGCAGGATGCCGATGAAGAAGGAGGCAAAGCTGTCCTGAAAGTTGCCGCCGTAAAACAGGGTGAAGGAGGCCGAGATGGACGCAGTGAAAAAAAGCCGTGTCCAGAAGGAGTAGTCCTTTTTCCCCATGATGGCGTCCAACGAAGCGCGGATCTGCTCAAGCGGCGGCCGCTCGGTGCAGACGTGGCGGCAGAGGTTGTTGAGCTTATCGATCCGGTCAAAATCCAGCGAGGAGGAGCGGTTGCGCTTGATGCGGGTGAGTGCGTGGCCGTTTTCGTCATTGACGGTGACGATGATGCAGGAGGGGATGGAAAAAACATCCACCTCCGCAAATCCGTAAGCTGCCAGCATCCTTTTGATCGATTCTTCCACCCGGTAGATTTCCGCGCCGCTCTGCAGCAGCCGCCAGCCGATCTCGGTGGTGATTTCCAGCAATTGGTCGTTGTTCATCCCGTTATCATCCCTCTTTATATCTGCCTGATCTGATGTTCCCATCTGAAAACATGTTGTATTATAACACATTCCCCTCCAATTTCCTACTCCTTTTTCTCCAAATTCTTTGCCTGGGCCGCCATTCCTTTTTTACACAAAAGGTGGTATAATAGAAAAAGTCGCAGCGGCACGCCACCAGGCGGCGCCGCCAAAGCCATCAACGGGAGCGTTTTGATTTTGAACAAATACTGGAAGCTGATATCGAATACCCTGATCTTTGCCATCGGCACCTTCAGTTCCAAGGTGCTGGTCTTTTTCCTGATGCCGCTGTACACCTCGGTGCTCAGCGAAGCCGAGTACGGCACCGTCGACCTGATGGTGCAGATCGGCAATTTTCTGCTGCCTTTAGTCTCCTGCGGCATCATCAACGGCATCATCCGCTTCGGTCTGGACAAGTACTACAAGAAAAAGGACGTCTTTACCACCGGCTTTGTGACCATCCTGGGTGGCTTTGGCGTGCTGCTTTTATTGGAGCCGCTGCTTTCCCGACTGCCCTATATGGGCGAAAACACCCTGCTGATCTACATCTTTGTCCTGATGTCCTCGATGCGCTCGCTGTGCTCGCAGTTTGTGCGGGCCAAGGGCTACGTCAAGCTCTACTCCCTGGACGGCCTGCTCTCCACCGCCACCACCATCTTCTTCAACGTGCTGTATCTGGTGGTCCTCAAGTGGGGCATCAACGGCTACATCCTGGCGATGGTTTCGGCCGATACCCTCTCCACCATCTTTCTGTTTTACATCGCGGGGCTGCGGCGCTACCTGCACCTGCGCGGGCTCAACCGCCGGACCTCCAAGGAGATGCTGCGCTACTCCATCCCCCTGATTCCAAACTCGATCTTCTGGTGGGTCAACAACATGGCCAGCCGCTACCTCATCGCCTTCTTTTTGGGGGAGGAGCTCAACGGCCTGTTCGCCGTCTCCAACAAAATCCCCACCGTCATCGTGCTGATGTCCAACATCTTTATGGACGCCTGGCAGATGTCCGCGGTCAGCGACGTGCCGCAAAAGCGCGCGCAGTTTTTCAGCCGCGTCTTTCTGTGCTATCAGGCGCTGCTGTGCACCGCGGCTTCGGGGCTGATTTTGTTCTCCAAGGTCATCACCAGCATCCTGGTGGCCGACTCCTACTACAGCTCCTGGAAATATATCCCGCTGCTGCTGATCTCCACTATCTTCTCCTGCATGTCCACCTTTTTGGGCAGCGTGTACATGGTGGAGAAAAAGAGCATGCTCAACTTCATCACCACCGGCGCTGGCGCGGTGCTCAACGTGGTCTTAAACCTGCTGTTCATCCCCTCGATGAAGGTCAACGGCGCGGCGCTGGCCACCCTGATCAGCTATATGGTGGTCTTTGTGCTGCGCGCCATCGATACCCACCGCTTTATCCCCATGCGCTTTTCCCCAACGCGGCTTGTCTTTAACACGGTGGTGCTGCTGGCGCAGGCGGTCATCATGATCTTTGAGATCAAGGGCTGGATTCTCTTTGAGGTAGCGCTGACCCTGCTGATGATCATCGCCAATCTCAGCGCGCTGTGGGCCACCGCGCGCAAGGTGCTGTTTTCCCGCGCGCGGGAGAACTGAGGCTTTCCCGCCGGTTGCAAAGCCGGCAAAAAAACACCCTGTCCCCCGCCACTTTCAAAGGATGGCGGTCGGACAGGGTTATTCATGTGCAGAGGTATTTCCCACGCTGTTTTATCTTTCAAAAGCCTTTACCATCGCACCATGTCGTTTGGAGTTAGCGATGATATTCCTCTACTGCTTTTTTCAGCTCAGCCAGCTGCTGCTCGTCGACGGACTCTCTGGAAAGGAAGGAAAGGATCATATCCTTGGAGGAACCCGCGAAAATCCGGTTGCACAGATTTTCCAGCTCGGACTGCTGAACCGCCTCTTTGGTGACCAGCGGAGTGACGATGAAGCCAGGCTCCTGTCTTTCCAAAGCGCCGCGGAGAGTCAGTCTTTTGATTACAGTGTAGGTGGTATTTTTCTTCCAATGAAACGCATCCTGGGAATATGCTGCCAGAGCAGAGGCTGAGATCGGAGCATGTTCCCAAATATACTCCATCAATGGGTATTCCGCTTCAGAAATTTTGACACAATTCATCTCAACACAACCTTTCTAAGATAAAATGCAAAAACCTTCTCACTAAAATAAGCCTACCATCTTAGATGCCGTCTGTCAATCCGAAAAGCAAAAACCTTTAAAAATGTTTACAAATCAACCGCATTTTTTTGTTTTCTTTTCGTCAGACTTTCACTCCTTGGACAAAGACGGCGCTTTCCCCTTTGTTTTTGCGGACGACGGACAGGCTCATTCCTCACAATATCACTTGCACTTTGCAAACAGCTGCACCCAGTAGTAGCTGCCGTCCTTGTCCTTGGCGCGGCCAAATCCAACCTGCTCAAAGTTTTCTCCCAGGATGTTTGCCTTGTGCCCTTTGGAGGCCATCCAGGACTTCATGGTGGAGGCGACGGTGTCCTGCTCCTCGTTGATGTTTTCTCCCCACCAGGAATAGCTGACGCCCTGATCGTCCATTGCCGTGCGGGAGGCTCTGCCGTCCGGGCGGGTGTGGCTGTACTGCTCCAGGCATTCCTGTGCGCGCACCTGAGCAGCCTTACACAGCTGTGTGTCCAGCTCAAGCTCGGCAAGGCCGGCGGCCTTGCGCTCCTTGTTGACGCTCTCCAGCATCTGCTGCTGCCACTTTGCAGTCTCTTCCTCGGTTTCCTTGACGTTCTTTTTGATAACCTTGCGCTCCGACTTTACCTGCTGCTGGACGCTGGCTGACGGCTGGCCCGGCCTGCCCAGCGCCGCAAAGGCTGTGGTCGGCATGCAGATCAACATCATTGCGGCGGCGGCCATGGCCGCAAGCTGCCTTTTATTCATCACAATCTCCCCTTATTTAGAACCGTTCACAAAATATTTTCTTTCCGGAATTGCTTTCACTGTAGCATAGTAGTAAAATAAAGTAAGGCCTTTATTTTATTATAATAGATTTGCTCTGTTTTTACAAGAGCCTTTTCCCTAAATTTTCTATGTTATTCTGCCAATTTTGGATGGTCCTATTCCATCCAGTCAGGAGGTTTTTATGCTGTACCAAAAAAATGCGCTGCAACACTTTTCGTTTGCGGAATCCCCTCTCTCCAAAGAGGAGAAAAAGGAGGAGCTGCGCCGCCTGTCGCAGCGGATGGAAGCGCTGCAGCTTTCTGTCAAGCAAAACGATCTGCCGGTCATCGTGCTGGTGGAGGGCTGGGGCACCTCCGGCAAGGGCAGCCGCATCGCCGCCATGATCCGCCAGATGGACCCCCGCTTTTTCCAGGTAGTTTCCACCGAGGCGCCCACCGCCGAGGAGAAGGCCCGCCCGTTTTTGTACCGGCACATGAAGAAGATCCCGGAAAACGGGAAGTTTCTGTTTCTCGATTCCGGCTGGATGGACCAGACGGTGCGCGAACGGCAGAGCGGTCAGCTTGATGACCAGGACTACCAAAGACGGCTGGAGGAGATCCGCGTCTTTGAGCGGCAGCTTTTCGACAACGGCTACCTGCTGGTCAAGCTCTTTCTGCACATCGGCAAAAAGGAGCAGCACCAGCGCATCCAGAGCCTGCTGCACGACCCGGACACCGCCTGGCGGGTCAGCGAGCACGACCGCTGGCAAAACGAACACTATGAACAGAGCCTGGAGGACTTTGAGCAGTACCTCGACGCGACCAGCCTCCCCTTTGCTCCCTGGCACCTGATCGACTCCACCCACCGCAAACAGTCGGAGATCGACTGCCTGCACGCGCTGTGTGCCGCCATCGAGGAGGCGCTCGAGCAAAAGGCCGACCACTGCTGGCCCCCGCTGCACCGGGACCCGGCCTTTGACCCGCTGGACCAGCAGTTTCCGCTGCAGCCCATCGAGCAGCTCTTCCAGGTCAAGCTCGACCAGCAGATGAGCCGCAAGGAATACAAGCAGCAGCTCAAACACTACCAGGAGCGGCTGGCCGACCTGCACAACCAGATTTACCGCTGGAAGATTCCGGTGGTGCTGGCCTATGAGGGCTGGGACGCAGCCGGAAAGGGCGGCAACATCAAGCGGATTGCCGGCGCGCTCGACCCGCGCGGCTACGAGGTGGTGCCCATCGCCTCCCCCAAGCCCTATGAGCTGGCCCGCCACTACCTGTGGCGGTTCTGGGAAAAGGTCCCCAAGGCCGGACACATCGTCATCTTCGACCGCACCTGGTACGGCCGGGTGATGGTGGAGCGGCTGGAAGGCTTCTGCACCGAGCGCGACTGGCAGCGCGCCTACACCGAAATCAACGAGTTTGAGCGCCAGCTGACCGACTGGGGCGCGGTGCTGCTCAAATTCTGGATTCAGATCGACAAGGACACCCAGCTCCAGCGCTTTGAGGAGCGCCGGGACAACCCGGAGAAGCGCTGGAAGCTCAGCGACGAGGACTGGCGCAATCGGGAGAAGTGGGACGAATACGAGCAGGCCATCGACCAGATGCTGCAGCGCACCAACACCAGCTACGCGCCCTGGCACATTGTCGAGTCCAACTGCAAATACTATGCCCGCATCAAGACGCTGCGCTTGCTGACCGAGGCGCTGGAGGAGGCGGTGCGCCTGCGGCGCAGCGCTCACTGATGTTGGCCCTTCGGGCCCGCAGCCCCTGCCTTCTTTGCGAGGGGGCGTTGCCCCCTCTGCACTCCCTTTGTGGGAGCACAGCTCCCGAAGCAAGTCGCCAGACTTGGCTTCTACCCTCAGAGTGGAGGGCGCTCCGCCCCTCCGACCCCGGGTGACTTTCCCGTCGCGGGGAAAGTCA
>ERZ1643249.685-NODE-685-length-36675-cov-6.095139_pt1 | contig 36675 bp, 35 predicted proteins | sample MGYA00579263_ERZ1643249 | MGnify/ENA primary metagenome ERZ1643249 (study PRJEB29033, sample SAMEA4952264) | chicken gut metagenome | biome: Broiler Chicken; feature: Gastrointestinal Tract; material: Caecum | place: Ireland | collected 2018 | study: Broiler...
TCCCTAACGGCTACGAACCAAAAGGTCGGGGGTTCGAATCCCTTCTGGCGTACCAAGAAAAGCGGTTATTTCGTAAGAAATAACCGCTTTTCGCTATATTATACTGTTTTGAAAAATTATGAAGAAAGCGCAGCATAAGCTGCACCCTTTCGTCAGTCTGAAATGCCCTTGTGCCATTGGCACAAGGGCATTTTCAAAAGGAGAGAGAAAGAGAAGTTGTCTTAAAAACTGCTTGTTTGTTTTTTATCCATTTTGGAAAGTCGGAATGCATGCAGGGAATAGGCATGCATGGGGACTTCGATCTGATTGGGATGCGGCGTTCCGGTTACGGTTCCACGCAGATCGACAGGCGTGATGTTCCATCCCGCGGCACCTAATAGGGCAGTTCGGTCGGTAAGTGCGGTATCGCGCAGATGCAGTAGCCAGCTGCTTTCGTTTTCAGGCAACAGGGATATGACCTGCGCACCTTCCGGCAATGTCAGGCCGACAGTGCAGGGCTGGGCAGATAATACATAGGCACCTTGCGATAGATGCAGTGCGCGGTGATATATATCGCTGTTGCAGCTGCCGGTATAGCCAAATAGCGTAAATCGAAAATCTAGGTTGCCGCTTATCCATTGTGGGAAATTGGTGCCCCACATATTGTTGAATAGATTGCAGTAGAGAACAGGCGCGTGTGGTTCATACTGTTTTCGATAGGTGTAAATTCCGGTTTCTCCGATAGAAAACAGCGGCGCGTCTTCTGAGAGCAGGCAAAGTCCATCGTGCGGGCTCTGTGCGCACAGGAAGTCCTCGATACAGTATAGAGCATGATTGGCGCAGCGGACGATATCGTGCGCGGGATCAATCAAATCCCCATTTTTGTTTATCAAATACTTGGGCTCATGTTCTGCAAGAGGAAATGCAAGACAACCCGATTCGGTAAACGGTGTGGGCTGCTTGTCAGAAAGGTGAATGCGGATAAACAATTCCTGACCCAGAGGCGGCAGCGCAATTTCGATAGATATATTCGGTGCATCTCCATATTCCTCATAGGCGTTGCTGCGATAGTGCAGGGTGACGGTATAACCATCTACCTTCAAATCACAGAACATGGGAGTGAATGACTGGTGCGGACAATTGGGATAATTATCCTTCATATTATCGCGTACGCCCCAGTCGGAAAAACGGTGCGCATAGGAACGCAGATATTCGGTCACATCTTGGATACCGTAAATATCATAGCGATAGGAGAACACACCGATGTCATCGCGCGTCTTGAGCAAGGGGCGTCCGAGTTTTTTGTCAAACAATTCGGTGATTATACCCTGCTCGCGGTCGAAGATGAGCCGGTAACGGTGGTTTTCGAGCGTGCCTGCCTGAGTATTTGGGAAAGTTGGCAGCTGTATGGGCTGTATGCTTAAAGCAGGAATATCTTGCACATATATCATGTTTCGTCCGGCTAGCGGGACAGCGCCGGGCGTGTTTGCATTGGCGCGCGCCCAGCCGGTGAATGGAGCACTGTTAGGATTACATACCGCACATCCGTTGTCTTGCACTGCACGCAGGGCATTGGAAGCATGCTGCCGGGCGGAAAGGGCATGATTCCGCTGCTCCTGCCAAGAGGCTTCCATCCGATGATATTCGTCGCTGCCTAATGCTGACAGGAACGCATCTTTCTGATATACACGTTGCGCATGCATCCAGGTCTTTACATCAAGCCCCCAAGTGTGTTCGTTGAAAAGGGCAAGAGCATCATAGGTTGCCTCAGCTTCGCAGGCAACGTCAGAGCAGCCTTTGCCGTTGGCAAAGGACACGATGCCGGCGGTCAGGATATCGCGGCGCGCCTGCCGCACAGCCGCTGTTTCGACAGGATAGGTGCCGGCGCCGTGAATCCAGCTGTCAGACAGATCGCCCGTTACGATTGGCACGTCGGAAAGATCACAGTCGGACAGCGCGTGGTAGAAATCGTCCATCGAGCCGCAAATGATCTCCGCATCCGGCCGCTGGCACCGTATGGCATTGACCATATCGCGGATCATATCAGCTGATTGTGGGCCGCTATTATCATGGGTGTGCATCAATGCCATCCACACGGGATATGGCCAGTCCGGGGGAGGAAGCAGCGCGGAACCATAGCCGCCAGCACTGTACATGGTCAGCAGGCGGCTGCCGTCGGGACCCTGCCAGAAAAACAGCGGTGGGACCTCCGGGGGTGTGGCAAACTCATTGCAGCCCAGATGCAGAAAACGGATTCCCGCATTGGCCAGAATCATTGGCAACGCCCGACCATGTCCGGGAACATCGGTCATTTTTGCGCTTACCGGCAGAGGAATACCGTATTCTTGAGAGAGCCGGACAGCGTATTGCAGTCCGTGAATGGTGTCCTCCATGCCGCTGAAATCAAAATGAGAGGTAAAAGGCAGTGCATGCCAGACAATTTGTCCGTTTTTGACTAAACGATCCAGATCTGGACGGAGAGCCGCATTCTGCTGCATCACGGTGAGCGGCCAGGAAGGCATCGTCCACACATAGTGCAATGCGCCCATATCTGCGGTCCGGTCGCAAGTCTCGATGACTTCGGGCAGCATGCGTTCTGCGTACTGTCGGATGATCGTACTGGCAAGGTCGGTAAACCCGATGTCAAAATGGGTTTTAAACACAAGAAAAATTTTCATAATAGAATTCCCCCGCCATAGCATAGCTTGATGTTTCCATCATACGCTATGCGGCGGGAGAAGACTATGTAAAATACTCATGATTCCATGTAATATCTTCATGTGGCGAAGATCAGTTGTGAATATAGGGCAGCAGAATATCGACTTCCGTACCGTTGGGGTTGCTGAATACGCTCAAACCGTATTCGCTGCCAAGCAGCAGCTTAATCCGGCGGTTGATATTATACAGTCCGAGATGCTTATTTCCTCGCATCAGGGATTCGTTAAAAGAATATTCCAGCTGCTCGCGCAGCGTGGTAAGCTGCTGATACGACATGCCGCTGCCGTTATCCACAACACGCAGCAGAATCTGGCCGTTTTTGTCGCGGCTGCCCAAAAGCTGGATGTGTGGCGGAACAGAGGAGTTGACAAAACCATGCTTGATACAGTTTTCGACGATCGGCTGTAGGATCATGCGCACAGTGTCACAATCGAGTAACTCATCATCAATGTCCACGTTATAGGTCGGAGTGCCGCCAGTGCGGAGTTGATAGATCTGGAGGTATTTGCAGACCAGTTCGACTTCATCCATGATCGTAACAAAGGGAGCTGGTGAGGAGGAATACCGGTAAAACGCTGATAAATGCTGCACAATCGTTTTGATATCATCTGTCTGTCCGATGGTTGCCAAACCGCGGATGCATTCAAGCGTGTTATAAAGGAAATGTGGATTGAGCTGGCTTTGCAGGGCATAAAGTTCGTTTTCTTTTTCGCGCAGTTCGACTTCGTAAAGATTATTCTGACTGGTGATGATCTGGCGGGAACTTTCCTGCAGCGCTTTAAGCATGTTGTTTGTGGTATAGACAATCTGATTGAATTCTTCAACGCTTGTCTGCTGCAATGTATCGCTGCATGCAATCGAGTCAAGGCTATTCAGCTGTTTCAGCAGATTTGTAATGGGTACGCTGACAAATTGGGTGATAAATCGATCGAATTTAAGGATATAGAGCGAAATAAAGACCAAGAAAAGCAGCAGAATGATGCCATAGAGCACAAAGGACGAGGTATTGAATATGCTGGCGCGTAGCATGCCGCTGAGCTGAAAAGCGTTGCTGTTTAGCTGGGCTGTTGCGGAAAGACCATGTGTAGGCGCGGGATTATCCATTTGTGTGCACACCACGTTACCATCAAATTCCAACTGATAGTATGCATAATCGGATGGGCCGGCATTGAGGTAATCCCGCAGCGTATTTTTTTCAAGCAGAAAAAACGCTGTTGCTGTTTTCTGAGATTCCAGTGAGGGGTTTGCAACAAAGTCTTGTATTGGAAAATAATAAATAAAGTATTCAGAGCTTTCCGGTGTGTCGTTCAAAAAAATAAAGCCGCGCGAGCTGTTATTGGTGTCGAAAATCTGATGCGATCTCAATTCTTCCAACACGGAATAACTGTATCCGCTGTAATAGCTGTTCGCTGTGCCTTGGCTGGAGACAACGGAAATATCGACAAAATCAGGTACATAGGTGCTCAGATTGTTGGCAGCTTCAAACATGGAAGAAACCGTCTGGATCTCCTGATGAGGGTCGGTGAGAGAATAATAGGAGAGGAAGGAATTGTTGGAAGAAATAGTGAAAGCCGCGCGTTCGATTTGATTGAGGTAGGCATCAACATTTTCTGCAACCTGCTTGATGCTGGACTCCAGATAACCCTTTGCAATGTTGCGTGCCGTAATGACGGTAACCAGGAGTGTGATGAGGAGAATCAGGATAAATATCCCAAGCGAACGCTGAAAATATTGCTTTGCTTTTTTACGAAGACTGTATACTTCCTCCGGCTTTTTCATAATATTCCTCCTCAAGACATGGAATCGATCTGCTGATGCAGTTTTCGGTACAGTCCGGGGCTAACGCCGCAGTTTTTCTTGAAGACCTTGCTGAAATAGAACTCATCGTTAAAACCAATTTCCCGGCTGACGGCCTGAAGCGGCAGTTGGGTGGAGGACAACAGCTGCTGCGCCAGCTTGATCCGCTTGTCCGTCAGGTAGCTGGAGAAGGTGCAGTGCAGGTGCTTTTGAAATAGGTTGCATATATAATTTTTGTTGATAAAAAAAGTATCGCTGATTAGTTGCAATGAAAGTTGGTCGGAAAGGTGACTGTCAATATAGAGCAGGATTTCCTCGAAACTGGATTTGGAGATCGGTTGGCTATTGGGCTTTTCCTGATTTTCCAGTATGGGACGAATCCGGTTGAGCGCGTTCCGGATTGCCTCCGGATCGATCGGCTTTAAAATATAGTCCGACACATGCAGCTGAATGGAGCGCTGTGCAAATTCAAAGTTTTTGTGTGCCGTCAGTACGATAAACAGGCTGCTGCATCCATTGACTGTCAGGTTTTCAATCAGTGAAAGCCCGTCGATCATGGGCATGGTGATATCTGTGATGACAACGTCAGGATTTTTCAGCAGGATATACTGCTGCGCCTCTATCGGATTGGTGAAATAGGCTTCCACATAGAAACCAAGGGATTCCCAATCTATGTTGTTTTTCAGATCAATCGGAACCCATGCTTCGTCATCGGCGATAACAATACGGAACAATTTAGTCACCTCTTTTGGATTTGCGATAGGTGTTTTATTATAATAAATACCAATATACACAAAATATTACGAACATGCAATGGATTTCATTGGCAGAAAAGACGGATGTGAATATATTACAGGGATTGATGAAAATAGTACATTTGCTTTGCATGGATAAAACAGTATGATAATTACATCAATTCGACAGTGCAACTGTAAAAGGAGGAATAACGGTGAAAAGATTTTTGGCAGCAGCTCTGTCAGCTGCAATGATGCTGAGTATGGCGGCATGCGGCGGAAATGCGACGGAGACAACAGGCGGAGAGTCATCTGGCGCTGCGGAAGCAACGGGCGGAACAGTGATGGCAGGCGCCTATGTTCTGGACAGTGAGATGGCGAATATGGTGCCATTTGCAAATCCGACAACGAACATGGATTATGCGGTGTTCAACCTGATTTACGAGGGGCTTTTCTACTACAATCCAAAAGCAGGTGAGTTGCAGTCCGCGCTTGGAGACGTGGATACGATTCAATGGAATGACGATTATACCCAGCTGACAATCGAACTGAACCAAGACGCCAAGTGGCAGGATGGAGAGGACTTCACAGCAGAAGACGTTGTGTTTACTTATGAACTGCTGCGCGATAATCCCACTCTGGATGAGTACGGACTGTGGAGCCGACTGGATAGCATAACCGCGGATGGGGAGGACAAGGTTGTTTTCCAGTGCAAGAACTCGTTTGTAGCGCTGCCAAACTATCTGGCCTATATCTTCATTGTTCCTCAGCACCAGTGGGAAGGGCAGGATATGACAACGTTTACCAACAATGAGCCAATCGGTACCGGTCCGTTCAAGCTGGAGAAGTATACAAGCGGTACAAGCGCGGAGTATTCTGCTAACGCAGAGTATTGGAAGGGTGCTCCAAAAGTTGACGGAATGACGGTAGTGCTATATAACTCGTCCACGAACCTGACGCTCGCGCTGATTGCAGGGGAGATCGATATTGCAATCGACAATACGATCGTCATGTCCTCGGTCAGTGAATTTATGGCGCAGGATGGGGCACAGATGGATGTGTATGCTGGCTTGGGTAACTTCATGGTTATGATGAATGAAGACAATGAGCTGCTTGCAGATCCGGTTGTTCGCCAAGCAATGTGTATGGCGCTTAATACCGATGAACTGATCGAACGCGGCGAGTACAACTGCGTAGTCAAGGCCCCGATTTCCTTCCTTCCGGAAATTTTCGGTGATTATGTGAATGAAGAGGCAGCAAATTCGCTGACCTATGATGTCGAAGGCGCGAAGAAGCTGCTGGAGGACGCAGGCTATACCATGGGCGAGGACGGAATTTATGTCAGCCCCAGCGGACAGCGTTTGTCTTTTGAATATTACAGCGCGTCCGGTGCGCCCGCGCAGCAGAGCGAAGCGGCCATGATCCAGCAGTATCTGCTGGAAGTCGGTGTGGAAGTAGTACCGCGCGTAGCAACGTGGGCGGAACTGGCCAGCATTGCAGCGGAAGGCTCCTATGACCTGCTGCAGAACAAGATCGAGTTCCCGTGCGATGTTTATGCTGCATTATCCAATTCGTTTGGCACGGATGGCAGCACCAACTACTTTAATTACAGCAATCCTGAAGTAGATGCCTTGCTCGAAAGCACCGCAACAGAAACGGATGATGCCAAACTGGCAGAAATTTATGATCAGGTACAGACGTTGATTGCCGCGGATTATGTCTACATTCCGATGTATAACAGCGGTACGCATCAGCCGTATTATGATGGTATCAATTTCTCGGGTTGGACCACAAATGATGCGCCGATTACCAGCACGGATAATCTGATCAGCATTTACCCGGTACAGTAACAGAGTTCCTATGAGGTGCTGGCAATATATCTGCCAGCACCTTTTTTAAAGGAGGAAAGACAACGTGAGAGGCTTAAATAAGGGCTATGTGATCAAACGTTTTTTTAGCGCTGTGCTTACTCTTTTTATTGCGCTGACGATCAATTTTGCCTTGCCGCGACTGATGGGCGGTAATCCGGCAGAATATATCGCGTCGAAAACAGCGATGAACAGCCCGGAATATGTTGAAGCATTGACCGAGCAGTTCGGCCTGAATGAAGGAATTTTTACACAGTATATCTCTTACTTAAAACAGCTGGTGCATTTTAACTTTGGCATTTCCTATGCCAACTATCCTACTCCGGTCAGCGATATCATCATCAATGCGCTGCCATGGACACTTTTGATTGTACTAAGCAGCACGATCATTTCCTTTGCAATTGCTTGGGTGCTCGGTACGCTGGCCGCCATGAAGAAAGGATCGGTTTTTGATAAGACAACAGTAGGTATTTCGTTCTATGTGCAGTCGGTTCCGTATTACTTTGTGGCAATGATCCTGTTAATGGTATTTGCTTTCAATCTGGACTGGTTTCCGCTGTCTCATGCGGTTTCGACCAGAGTGACCTATACCGGCATGATCGGTTTGCTGGGCGATATCATTTATCATGCATTTTTGCCGGTGCTCTCTTTGGTCTTAGTAGGGCTGGCAGGACGCATGATTATGATGCGCAGCAACATCCTGCAGGTATTTTCCGAGGATTACATGGTATTGGCACAGGCGAAAGGTCTTCGCCGCAGCAAGATTTTGAGCAAGTATGCATTGCGCAACGCACTGCTGCCCTCCTTTACAGGATTGATGGTCAGTCTGGGACAGGCAGTAGGCGGTGCCTTGGTGACTGAGCTGGTGTTTTCCTATCCGGGGCTTGGGTTGACAATCTATAATGCAATCATGAATCAGGATTATCCGGTTGTACAGGGATGCTTCGCGTTAATCGCAGTATGTGTCGTTGTTTTGAATTTCCTTGCGGATCTGTTGTATCCGATTATCGACCCGCGAGTCAGCTTGTCGTAAATGGAGGGTCAGATGGTGGAAGCGAAAAAAAAGAATTATAGCGAGCTGCGCATCTCGTTTAATAAATATATCGGAAAAAATATGCGTGCAAAAGTGGGCATCGGCATTATCGTATTTTTTGCATTGGTGGCACTGCTCGCCGATGTGATTGCGCCTTATGAAGCGAATGCCATTGACTTTACTCCATGGGAAGGGCCGACGGCTGCGCACTTGTTGGGCGTAAACAGCTATGGACAGGATATTTTCTCACGGTTGGTTTATGGCACCCGAGTCACAATGCTGGTTGGCATTTTCGCCGGCCTGCTCAGCAGTTTTATCGGTACGTTCGTCGGCCTGCTTGCCGGATATAAGGGCGGTAAAATCGGCGAAGTGCTCATGCGTATCGTGGATGTGTTTCTGGTGTTGCCAACATTGGCGGTCATCATCGTCCTGTCATCTTACATGAGCGACATGGGGCTGGGCGGAGAAGTGCTGATTATTGGATTTTTCAGCTGGCTGATGATGGCGCGCAGCATTCGCTCGCAGACACTGACCGAGGCCAAACGTGAATATGTCGATGCGGCACGGGCACAGGGAATGGGCAGCTTGGAGATTATGTTCAAGGAGATCCTGCCCAATATTCTGCCGGTTGTCACAGCCAATATGGTCATGGTTATCACGCAGGCGCTGTTGACGGAGGCATCGATGAGTTTCCTTGGATTGGGCGATGCAGCAGCAGTCAGCTGGGGCAAAATGCTTTCCATCGCATACGATAACAGCGCGATTCTGCATGGTGCATGGTGGTGGATGATCCCGCCCGGCCTGTGTATTGCGACGCTGGGCTTCAGCTTTATGCTAATCGGCAACTCGTTCCTCGATATCTATTCCAATGATCGCGGCGGCCATATCAAACTATAAGCGCCGAGAAAGGATCAACGCAATGAATGATGAAGTGATTTTATCGGTCAAAAATCTGGCCATTGAATATACCGCGGACCGAGGCCAGGTGCATGCCGTCAGCGGCGTGTCCTTTGATATCCATCGAGGTGAGTTTTTTGGCCTGGCAGGAGAATCTGGCTGCGGAAAATCAACTATGGCATTTGCAATCATGCAGCTGCTGAAAAGCGGCGCGCAGATTGTGGATGGCACAATCGAGTTCCACGGGAAAAACCTGTTAAATTTGTCAGGCGACGAAATGCGGCAGTTTCGTTGGGAAAAAACCTCTATGGTGTTGCAAAGTGCAATGAATAACCTGAATCCGGTTGTAACAATTGGAAGTCAGCTGACAGACGCCATTCTGGCACATGAGGATATCTCGATGAAAGATGCTTTGGCACGTGCACGCATTCTGCTGGAGCTGGTCAATATTGATCCGGACCGCATCAGCGCATACCCGCATGAGTTGTCGGGTGGTATGAAACAGCGTGTAGTCATTGCGATGGCGTTGGCACTGAAGCCGGATTTGGTTATCTTCGATGAGCCTACAACTGCGCTCGATGTGGTTGTGCAGTATAACATTATCAGACGCATCATTAAGCTGAAAGAAGAAATGGGGTTTGCGATATTGTTTATCACGCATGACCTGCCGCTAATGCTGGAAATGTGTGATCGCATTGCCGTTATGTATGCAGGGCGTCTGGTAGAGGTGGGACCGGTCAAGGAACTAAGCTGCATGCCGCAGCATCCTTATACCAAGGGCTTGCTCAATGCATTCCCGTCGCTGGTCGGTCCGAAAAAAAAGCTGTCCGGTATTGGCGGCAGTGTGCCTGATCTGATTACGCCGCCGCCAGGATGTCTGTTTTATGACAGATGTTTTGCGGCCACGCAGGAGTGCCGTGCTCAGGTGCCGGCGCTGGAGCAAACAGGGGCTTATCATTTTTGTGCCTGCCACCATAAGCTGAAGGAGGAAGAACGATGAGCCAGATGACAAGCAATGTAATGGTCAAATTTGACCATGTAAAAAAGTATTTTCCAACGAAGAAATCCTCCTTCCTCAAGAAAGAATATTTCCGCGCGGTCGATGATGTCAGCTTCGAGATCCGTCGTGGTGAAATCCTTGCCGTGGTAGGGGAATCCGGCTGCGGAAAATCCACGCTGGCAAAAATGCTCTGTCGTTTATATGACGTGACAGAAGGTCAGATTTATGTGGATGGGCAGGATATCACGGGCCATATGAGCACCAAAGATGGAAAAGCATATACCTCTAAAGTGCAGATGATTTTTCAGGACCCGTTCAGTTCACTCAACCCGGCACATAAAACCGGGCGCATAGTAGGGCGAGCGGTCGAACTGCACAATCCGGGCATTCGCAGCGATGAGGTTGAACGCCGTGTCCGTGAGCTGTTTGAGACGGTGGGACTGACACCGGCAGACGATTTTATGCCAAAGCATCCCAACCAGTTGTCTGGCGGCCAGCGGCAGCGCATTGTTATTGCACGTGCGCTTGCTGCCAATCCGTCGGTTATTGTGGCGGATGAACCGACCTCAATGCTCGATGTTTCGATCGGCATCGAGATCATGAACCTGATGCTAAAGAAAAAAGAAGAGAACCATTTGACCTATATGTTTATCACCCACAATCTGGCGTCTGCGCGGTACATGTCCGATCGGATGGCAGTCATGTACGCCGGTAACTGTGTAGAACAGGGTGACACGATGGAGATGATCGATCATCCGCTGCATCCTTACACGGTATTGCTGCTGAACAGTTCGCCCGAGCCGTTCCGTGAGCAAAAGGTGGAGATCCATGCCAGCGAAGAGCGGCCGGATCTAACGGGTAAGAATACACAGTGCAGCTTTGCCGCCCGCTGTCCGTTGGCGACTGACCGCTGTAGGCGGGAAGTGCCGGAAACTTACGAGGTGGCGGGCCGCAAAGTGAAGTGTTTCGTGTACGAAAACGGAACCATTCCGCAGGGGCTGCGTATGGACGCGACAATCTATGCGCATGGCACGAAAGGAGAATAAAGATGGCGGGAAAACAGCCGAATTTTATCGTAATCATGACAGATGATCAGGGCTATGGCGATTTGTCCTGCATGGGAAATACGGATTTTTGCACGCCGAATATTGATGCGCTGGCAGCAAACGGCGCAAGATTTACAAATTGGTACTCTAACAGTCCGGTCTGTTCTCCTTCGCGCGCTTCTCTGCTCACCGGCAGATATCCGGCGCATGCCGGGGTCCGTGCGATTCTGGCCGGCAATCGTAAGGCATCCGGACTGACGGCACAAGCGCCGACCATTGCAACCGCACTCAAGGATATTGGATATCAGACCGCACTGATTGGTAAATGGCATTTGGGTCTTGCGGAGCAGAGCCGTCCGAACCAGAACGGATTTGATTACTTTTATGGCTTTATGGCGGGCTGCCTGGATTATTATTCCCATATTTTTTACTGGTCCATGGCAGATGGACAGACCAACCCGACCCATGACCTTTGGGAGAATGAAACAGAGGTTTATCATAATGGGCGCTATCTGACCGAGGAAATTTCCGATCGTGCAGTAGAGCGGATTCGGGCAATGCATGCACAGGACAAGCCTTTCTTCATGTATGTTGCGTATAATGCCCCGCACTATCCGATGCATGCACCGCAAAAATATATTGACCGGTTTCCTAATCTGCCTTGGGATCGGCAGATTATGGCCGCGATGCTCAGCGCAGTCGATGACGGCGTAGGGCAGATCGTTGACGAACTCAAGCGGCAGGGCATCTATGAGGACACTGTGATCTTCTTCCAGAGCGACAATGGCCCTTCTCGTGAATCACGCAACTGGCTGGACGGCACACCGGATCCGTATTATGGTGGGCAGGCTGGCGGACTCAAAGGGCATAAGTTCAGCTTATTTGAAGGCGGCATTCGCGTGCCGGGTATTTTCAGTTGGCCCGGGCATATCCCAGCCGGTCAGGTGATTGACCAACCTTGTGCCGCAATGGATGTATTTCCCACGCTGCTCCGTATGGCTGGCGGTGATCCCGCTCGGTATCAGATCGATGGAATGGACATTGGCGCTGTTCTGACCGAGCAGGCGAAAACGCCGCATGAAGAGATTTATTGGGAAATGGAGGGACAGACTGCAATCCGCAGTGGCAAGTACAAATTGGTGCTGCATGGCAAGCTGGTAGAGGGCGAGCCGGAGCAGGATGAAGTTTTCCTTGCAAACCTTGAGGATGATCCATCTGAGGAGAAAAATCTGGCTGACCAGATGCCTGCGCTGGCACAGGAGCTGCGGCAGAAAGCAGAATCCTGGCGGACAGGAATCGAAGCAGAGTGGAATGAGAAATGGGCGCATAACTATACCAATCTGACGCGGTAACGCTGAAATGAAGCGACGGAGAGGGCTGTTCCCGATCGATGGGAGCAGCCCTTTGCGAAACAAAGAATTTGCACGGAGGCGGAAATGGGATGGCGCTCATTTGTTTTTTGATTGTATTGGTTGCGACGACAGCTGGTGCGCTGACTGGAATGGGAGGGGGCGTAATCATCAAGCCGGCGATGGATATGCTGGGACAGTATGATGCGGCAACGATCGGAATATTATCGTCTTTGACCGTACTTACCATGTCGATTGTTTCGATCGGGAAGCATATCCGACAGAGAACAAAAATCAATCTCCGCATCGCACTGGTGCTGGCCATTGGTTCGGTTGCAGGTGGCTGGATTGGAGATGCTTTGCTGGGGTGTGTAATCGCCGCAGTCAGCAATACCACGGTGGTTATGCTGCAGAATATCCTCTTGGGCCTGCTGCTGCTGGGTGTGTTTGCCTATATGCAGTGTAAAAGCAAGGTGCCGTCCTTGCACGCCAAGCGTACCGTCGCCGGACTGCTGACTGGCATAGTTGCAGGCGCAATATCGACTTTTCTGGGGATTGGAGGCGGGCCAATCAATGTGGCGGTTCTGCTGTTTGTGTTTTCTATGGATACCAAGTCAGCGGCCGTCAATTCGATCATCACGATCTTTTTTTCGCAGGTGTCTAAATTATTCACTGTCTTTGCCAGAGGCGGCTTTGCCTCCTATGACCTTGCGGTGCTGCCGGCCATGCTGGTGGCGGCAGTGATTGGCGGGTGGCTGGGAGCAAAACTCAACAAGCAGATGCCTGAAGCAAAGGTTGAACTGGTCTTCAATCTGGTTCAGAGCGTGGTGATCTTGATCTGCGTGCGAAATATTGTTGTGAATATGTGATAATGATGCGATGGAGGATGGATATGCCGCCAATCAATATTTTAATCAAACCGGCATCCTCGGCCTGCAACATGGCCTGCAAATACTGTTTTTATCGGGATGTGGCCGAGCACCGGGAGCAGGCGTTTGAAGGAATGCTGTCGCTTCAAAAGATGGAGCGTGTGATCCGTGCGGGAATGGAATACGCCGATCATAGTTGCTCGTTTGCTTTTCAGGGCGGTGAGCTGACGCTCGCAGGGTTGGATTTCTACCGCGGCGTAGTCGAATTGCAGAAAAAATACGCGCGCTCCGGCGTAGAGATCCATAATGCGATTCAAACAAACGGCATGCTGATTGATGAGGAGTGGGCGGTCTTTTTGGCGGAAAACCGCTTTTTGGTTGGCCTGTCGCTGGATGGTCCGGCCGAATTGCACAATCTGAATCGATTGGATACGGTAGGCGAAGGAACGTTCAATCGTGTGATGCGCGCCGCGCGTCTGATGGAAAAGCACGGGGTAGAGTTCAATATCCTGTGCGTGGTGACTGGGCGCAACGCACGTTCGGTGGAAAAGAACTATCGGTTTTACCGCAGACAGGGTTTTCGCTGGTTACAGTTTATCCCATGTCTGGATTCGCTGGAGCAGCAACGCGGCGAGGAAAAATACCACCTTTCCGCAGAAAACTATGGTGATTTCCTAATCCGCCTGTTCGATTTGTGGTATGAGGACTTGCAGCGCGGCGAATACATTAGCATTCGCCATCTGGACAACTGGCTGTCCATCCTGCTGGGGGGACAGCCAGAGGTATGCAGTATGACCGGACAATGCGCAGTGCAGTTTGTCGTAGAGGGGGACGGCGGCGTCTATCCCTGTGATTTCTATGTGCTCGATGAGTGGCGTATGGGCACGGTTGGAGAATCCAGCTTTGCAGAAATGCAGCGGGGGGAGGTGGCCGCATGGTTTATTCAGGCATCATTGCGCGTGCCGAACAAATGCCGACGCTGCCGCTGGTATGGTTTGTGCCGCAATGGTTGTAGACGGAATCGCATGACCTTGCTGGATGGGGAAGTTGACCGCAACTGCTACTGTGAGGCCTACCAGCGCTTTTTTTCGCAGCGCGAAAAGCAACTGATGCAGGCGGCGCGCCTGCTTGCACAGGGAGTGGATCAGTATAGGTAATGCGATTTGTTTAGCAAAAAATCGGTTGCCGATGTAAAGAAATGATAGGTACACCTTCTGTATGAGAAGGCGCTGACATATGAAAATGCGATGCGGGCTTGGAGCTGGCTTGACAGCGATGCTTGTCCGTTGGATGAATAGACGAAAAGCGCCCTATGCGATAGGGCGCTTTTCGTTTATGCGCAGCAGCGCATTCTGGTTGTCATGCCGTGGCTGATATGCTATCATGGGAGCAGAATAAAATCCGGGAGGCTGCCTGCTCAGAGAGTATGGCAGCAAGAAAAAGGGGGACAAAAGCCATGCTGCAAGGTGTGATTTTTGATATGGATGGGCTGTTATTCGACTCAGAGCGCATTTGGGACACGCTTTGGCCCGAGTGCTGTCGGCGAATGCATCTGCCGCTGCCGCCGGAGGAGTTTTATGCGGGAGGCCGCGGCATGTCAGGCAAAGTGTATGCGGATTATGTGCAGGGATATTTTCCACAGGCAGATGCTGCGCAAGTCGTCGCGCTGTTCATGCGGCTGGGGGAGGAACGCTTCGCAAAGCCAGTGCCTCTCAAACCCGGCGCACGCGAGCTGCTGCATTTTCTGGGGGAACGAAACATTCCTTGCGGCATAGCCAGCTCCAGTTCGCGCAAACTGATCGCGGGTAACCTGAAAAACGCAGGACTGACCGAGTGCTTTCGCGCGGTTGTGAGCGGGCAGGACGTGACGCGCACCAAGCCGGACCCGTCTATTTTTCTGCTGACTGCAGAGCGGCTGGGCGTGGATATCCGGCACTGTCTGGTGCTGGAGGACAGCCCTAATGGCGTGCGTGCCGGTTATGCGGCCGGCGCGGTGACGATCATGGTGCCCGATATGGTGCCGCCGAAAGACGATGTCGTCAAGCTGTATACCTGCTGCTGCAAGGATCTGTTTGCGGTCAAGGAACTGCTTGAACAGGACAAGCTGGCCATATAAGTATTGTCCGCTGCATGATTTTGCTCTCGACAAAAAACAAATCCGTATCATCAGGATATACATGGATAACGCAAAAGGCCCTGCATTTGCAAGGCCTTTTGTGCTGGAATCTGTTTGTGTTTGTTCTGTTCCAGTTTAGTCCTGCCAGCTGATTGCCGATACCGGGCAGGAGTCGATGGCGCTTTGTACTTCGCTCTGATTTTCTGCGGTTGCTTCCGCATAGGCTTCCGCTTTGCCGTCATCATTCAGGCGGAACACCGTCTCACACATGCTGCAGCAAAGGCCGCAGCCAATGCAGGTATCCTGATCGACGAATGCTTTCATCTCAAACACTCCTTTTGTTAAAATACTACAACAAGCAGCATTTTGAATGCTTGCTCGCCGTATACAGCGTGGGGATGCCCGGCGGGCATCACAATGGATTCGCCCTCATGCAGCAGGTAATCAACGCCGTCGATGGTGATTTTGCCGACGCCGTCCAGACAGGTGACAAAGGCGTCGCCGCCGGATGCATGGGTGCTGATTTCCTCGCCCTTAGCAAAGGAAAAGAGTGTGATGCTGACCGCGTTATTTTGCGCCAGTGTTTTGCTGACTACCTGACCTTCCTGATAGGAAATCTGTTCTTTGAGGACCAGCACTTCGGACTGACTGATATTTTTCATTTTTGCGTTCATAAATATACCTCCGGATTTGTCATGGCATGTCAAAACGGCTCATGACCGATTGGATGAGTTTATTGTATCCCTTGCGCTCAAAATTGTATGTTGTTATAACAACAAAATGGGTCAATTTCAAAACAGGGAGCTTGCCCGCTGAAAATGCTTCGGTATCGGTTCGCTCCGGGGATGCATTGAAAAATCACCCGAATCGGCGTTCATTCCGTCTGAATCGGCGCACATGTGCCGGTTTATGTAACATTACTATTGAATACAACGTCAAACAGTGCTACAATTGTTGATACAGTTTACTTAGCGGCAGAAGGGGGACACGCCGTTGTCCGACGGCTGCAAGGGGGATAACATGAAGGTTGTCGTTCTCATTCCGGCGCTGAATCCGGATGATGCGCTTGTGAATACCGTGCGGGAATGTATTTCGCTGGGATTGCGCCATATCATCGTTGTTGACGATGGCAGCGCAGCGGAATACCAGCCCGTTTTTGATAAAGTGCAGGAGCAGGGCGCCATGGTGCTGCACCATGCGCACAACCGCGGCAAAGGTGCCGCGCTGAAAACCGGCTTAGAGGAGATTACAAAGCATCTGCCGGAAATGCAAGGGGTTGTAACCGCGGATGCGGATGGCCAGCACAGTCCGGCGGACATTCTGGCGGTGGCAAAGAAGATGCTCGAGCATCCCGATTCGTTGGTGCTTGGCGTGCGTGACTTTTCCGGTGCGGATGTGCCGTCGCGTTCCAAATTTGGAAACCGCCTGACTGCCAGCATTTTCTTCCTGCTGACGGGGACAGCGTGCAGCGATACCCAGACCGGGTTGCGCGGGATTCCGCGGTCGTTGTTTGCCGCCGCGCTCCGCACGAATGGGGAAAGATATGATTTTGAAATGAATATGTTAATCGATGTCGCGCGCAGCCGGCATACTATTGTAAGCGTTCCAATCCAGACGATCTATCTGGAGGGCAATGCGTCCTCCCATTTCCGTGTTGTGCGAGACAGCGTGCTCATTTATCAGCAGCCTTTGAAATACCTTGCCGTGGCATTGAGCAGCTTTGTGATTGATCTTGGTCTGTTTACTGTCCTGTCCGGCAAGGTTTTCGTTGGTTCGGCGGCAGGCATCTGGCTTTCCAACATCGCCGCGCGCTGCCTGTCCGGCCTTTATAACTTCCGCATGAACCAGACGTGGTGCTTTCAGGCAAAAGAGCGCACGATGACGCAGTTTGTCAAATATGTGGCGCTGTTTGTCGGGGTCATGCTGGTCAGCAGCGCAGCGGTCAGCATCCTGCGCGTGCTCCCGTGTCCGCCGACGCTCACCAAGGCAGTGGTGGATACTATTTTGTTCTTCGTGAACTATCAAGTACAAAAACGGTGGATTTTCGCCGGACAGCAGGAGGATAAGTCGTGATTTTTTCCTCTTATCGCTTTTTGTTTGGATTTTTGCCCATTGTATTGGTCGGATATCATCTTCTCCGGCTGTGGGGACGCATTGTGCCGATGAAGCTGTGGCTGGTGGCAGCGTCTCTGGCTTTTTACGGGTTGGGGCAGCCTGATTTTTTTCTAGGGTTTGTCGCATTTGGCCTGGTAAACTACGGGTTGGCCGTCTGCATCCACAAAACGCAGGCAAAATGGCTGCGCATCGTGTGGCTGCTGCTGGTCATCCTGTGGAACCTCGGGATGCTGTTTTACTTTAAGTATTTCAATTTCTTTTTGGAAGGCGTCAATCTGTTCACCGGAAGCCATTTCGCCATGCGCGATATCATCCTTCCGCTCGGCCTCTCCTTTTTCACCTTCCAGATGCTCGCATATGTCATTAGCGTATACCGCGGCACCGCGCCGCTGGCGTCGCTGCTGGATTATGGTGTGTTCATCACCTTTTTCCCGCAGCTCATCGTCGGCCCGGTGGTCAAGCAGGAGGAAATGCTGCCCCAGCTGGAGAATGACCGCCTGTGCAAGTTTGATTCGATCAATATCTATCGCGGGATCATGCTGTTTTCCGTCGGCTGCGCCAAAAAGGTGCTGCTTGCCAACCCGCTGATCGATTATGCCACGGCGTTCTATGGCGGCGACGTGACGCAGGCGACGCTGACGGCAACCTGGTTCGGCGTGCTCGCCTATACCTTTGCCTATTATTACGATTTTTCGGGCTATATTGATATGGCGCGCGGCATCGGGCACCTGTTTGGCATTGAACTGCCGGTGAACTTTGACTCGCCGTACCGTACCCGCAACTTTGCGGACTTCTGGCGCGCGTGGAATATGACCATTTCCCGCTTTTTCAGCGAGTCTGTTTTCAACAACCTGTTCCATTTTGGGGACGGCATCATCCGCTTGATTTTCGCAACGCTGGCTACCTTTTTGGTTTCCGGCCTGTGGCACGGTGCGGACTGGCACTATCTGGTCTGGGGCGTGGCGAACGGTGTGCTGGTGTGCGCTGCAAACATCATGACGCTGTACCGGAAATCCTTGCCCAAGATCCCGGCCGTCGTGCTGACGTTCTTTTTCTCGGTGCTCATCCGCGTGCTGTTTGACTGCACCGGCATGACGCAGGCGGTGCAGATTTACCGGCGGATGTTTGATTTTGTCCCGCTGGGACAGTTGTTTACCGAGCTGTCCGCCTTTGTGGCAGCCAACCGGTATGCGGTGCTGATTATGGTAATCAGCGCGCTGATCTGCTTCTGCTGCAAAAATTCCAACGCAATTTCTAAGAGGACGGACTTTCAGGCAAAGCATGCCGTGGGCAGCGCGGTGCTGCTGATGCTTTCGGTGTTCTATATGTCTCAGGTGTCCGGCTTCCTGTATTTCAACTTCTGAGGAAGTTTGTCTGTATACAAGGGGGAATCCCATGAAACTTCATAAATGGCTGGCGCTGTTCGCCGGAATGTGCGTGGTTACGGCGGCGCTATTTGCCTTGTTCAATGTGGCGGTGGACCCCTTCGGGGTGTTCGGAGACCGATTGATGAATTGGTATGCCTACGATATTACCCAGAACCCGCGCGTGGCCAAGATCGCCTATCTGGAAGAGCATCACGAGGACTATGATTCGTATGTCATCGGCAGCTCCAAGGTGTCGTCGCTGCCGACCGATACGCTCAATGACTATCTGGACGCCAGCTTTTACAACCTGACCTGGTATGGCGGCAAACTGGGCGACGAACTGGCAGTGGCTTCGTATTTGCTGGATCATTACGAAGTGAAAAATATGGTGCTGCTGCTTGAGCCGCAGAATGCGCAGGATTTTATCACAACGACCACCGATCTCAAAGAGCGGATGCATTATAAGGTGGACGATTCATCCGCGCTGAATTTTTATTTTTCCTATTTGTTCTGCAACCCAACCTATGCGATCGACAAGCTGAACGCGCGGCTGGATCAGGGCTTTTTGGTGGAGCCGGCCGCGGTGTATATTCCGGAAACCGGCGTATATGATAAGCAGCGCCGCGATGTGGAGAAAATCGGACGGCTGGACGAGTTCCTTGCAAACAATACGGCGGAATTTGCCGACCTGCCGGCTGTGACCAATATGCCGTTCATTGATGCGTGCGTGGAAAGCGTGCGCGAGATCAAGCAGGAATGCGACGAAAAGGGCGTCAACCTGATCGTCATGATGGCGCCGCAGTATGAAAAAGAGTTTTTAAGCTTTACGCAGGAGCATATCAGCCAGTTTTGGCGTGGTATTGCGGAGGTTGTGGACTTCTGGGATTTCAGCGGCCTGAATTCGGTTGGCGAGGAGCCCCGCTATTTTTATGACAGCAAGCATTTTCGCAACTGTGTGGGCGATATGGCGCTGGCCCGTATTTTCGGGGACAGCTCGGTTTATGTGCCGGAGGATTTCGGCACGCTGGTGACAAAGGATAATGTGGAGCAGCGTCTGACGGAGTTGTGGACGCCTGCCGCGCAAAACCAGAGCGCACAGGTTCCGATCCTGATGTACCATTCGCTGACCGAGGACCCCAGCGAAGTGACCAGCATGACCATGACGGTGGATACCTTCCGCGCGCAGATGGAAGCGCTGCATCAGGCGGGCTATACCGCTATCACTTATGATGATTTGAACCGCTTTGTCATGGACGGAGCGGAACTGCCGGAAAAACCGGTCATCATCACGTTTGATGATGGATACGCCAATAACCTGACGCTGGCTGCGCCCATTTTGCAGTCCTATGGATATTGTGCAGAGATCGCGGTGATCGGCTGCTCGGCGGGAAAGGACACCTACAAGGATACCGGCGCTGCCATGGTTCCGCATTTCTCGATGGAGCAGGCTAAGCCGTGGATGGATGCGGGCGTCATTGCGCTCAACTCCCACTCTTATGATATGCATCAGGTGGCCGAACTCGATGGCGAAAACTGCCGGAGCGGCGTGCTGCCGCTGGCGGGCGAAAGTGAGCAGGATTATATTGAAGCGCTGGAAGAAGACTATGCTGCTTCGTGCGAGGTCTTGTCTGCGGTAGTACCGGAGGATGCGGTGCGCGTGTTCACCTATCCATACGGGAAATATACCGAAATATCCGAAATCGTGCTCAATGACATGGGCGTTACGGTCACCGTAACCACCAACCCCGGCATGGCGGAAGTCGTGCGCGGCCTGCCGCAGAGTATGCGGGTGCTGGACCGCTTTGCCATGACGGAGGATGTCACCGCGCAGCAAATGCTCGACATGCTGCAATCGAATCGTGCAGCCTAATCATACGACGGAATAGAAAGGATGAACGTATCATGGAAGAAGAAAAGATCATTGCGTTTTTGCAGGAAAAAACCTCGCAGGGTGAACTGACCTACGATACAGAGCTGATGAAAAGCGGGCTGGTCAATTCGCTGTTTGCGCTTGAAATCGTGATGTTTGTGGAAAAAACGTTCCAGATCAAGCTCAAGCGTAAGGATATTAAGCCGGAAAACTTCAGCACAGTCCGTCGGATTGCCGAGCTGGTCCGGCGCGTTAAGGAAGGGAAATAAGGCATGGAAGAACAAGGCGCAAAGCAGGTCAAGTGCCTGATATGGGATTTGGACCGCACCTTATGGGAAGGCGTGCTTTCCGAGGGCGGCTCGACCAAGCTGCGGGAAGGCGTGCGGGAAACGCTGACCGAGTTGGACCGTCGCGGCATTTTGTTGTCCATTGCCAGCAAGAACGAAGCCGGGCCCGCCATGAAGATTCTCAAGGAACACGGCATTGACGATCTGTTCCTGTGTCCGCAGATTTCATGGGACGATAAAGCGGTCTCGGTCGGGCGGATCATGGAACTGCTCAACCTGAAGCCCGAGGCAATCGCGTTCATTGACGACAATCCCTTTGAACGCGATGCGGTGCAGTATCAGCACCCCAAAGTGCGGGTATACGAAGAAACCGCGGTACCGGCGCTGTTGTCCTACCCGGAGTTCACGCCCCGCTTTATTACGCCGGATTCGGCGGCGCGGCGGCATATGTATCAAACCGATCTGATGCGGCAGGAGGCGAAAAAATCCTTTACCGGCAGCAGTGAGGACTTTTTAAAAACCTTGCAGATCCACGTTGCCGTCAAGCGCGTCACCGAGGACGATTTACAGCGCGTGGAGGAACTGACCATCCGCACCCATCAGCTGAATGCAACGGGATATACCTATTCCTATGACGAGCTGGTGGAGCTGGCGCATTCGCCGCGGTATATCTTTCTGGTGTGCAGTATGCATGACCGGTATGGGGATAACGGCAAGGTCGGGCTGTTGCTGCTCGAGCACACGAGCGAGACCGTGATGACGCTCAAGCTGTTGATTGTTTCGTGCCGCGTGATGTCGTATGGCATCGGCAGCGCGCTGCTGGCATATGCGATGCAGTTGGCCCATCGGATGGGGAAAGAGCTGCACGCGGAGTTTTTCCAGACCGAGCATAACCGCATCATGTATATCACCTATAAGATGGCCGGTTTTGAGGAAATCGAGGAGGACGGCGACCGACTGCTGCTGTCCTATGCGGGCGAGGAAGTTCCGACGCCGCCTTCCTATATCAACTGGGATACGTCTGAGGCGGAAGCATGATATTTGGCTTGACGGTGCTCAGCGTTCTGTGCATTGCGTTTGCCATCGGCTGGTATACGGAAAAACAAATCATCGCTGTGATGCCGGTGATCGTCTGCACCACGGGACTGCTGCTGTATCTGCTGGCGTTTTTCCACAGGATGTCATGGATTGACGGCTTGATCTGGGCAGGCGGCATAGCTTCGCTGGCAGCGATCGGCCATAGAGCAAAGCGGCATGGCCGCCGTGCGCTGCTGGCCGAGGTGCGGCGACAGCTGGGCGATACCCATCTGTGGGTTTGCGGCCTGCTGATTTTGCTGGCGTTCTGGATGCTGCGCGGCGAAATGGTGCTCGAATGGGATGGATACAGCTTTTGGGGACCGGATACCAAAAGCCTGTATTTTAATGACGGCTTTGCCGCGCAATACGGCAACGTCGCGCCAAAGTTTGGAGCGTACACACCATTTGCGCAGCTGATTTGGTGGCTGGAACCGCATTTTGCCGGACAGTACAACGAGCAGTATGTCTTTTGGGGCTACTATGCGTTCGGGGCGGTGCTGCTTTTCTCATTGGCGGACCGTTTTCGCGCGCCCGCAGGCCGTTGGTATGCGCCGCTTGTTTCAGTCGTTGCCTGCACGGGTGCGGTACTGCTGCCGGGCATTGCCTGCACAGCGTGGTATCGTGCAATTTACGTTGACCCGCTCATGGCGATGCTGTTTGGCTTGGTGATCAGCCTGATTGTCTGCCGCGACAGAGAGCATCCGGTGTTCTGGCAGGTGCAGCTGGTTGTATTGCTGCTCAGCCTGACGCTGATCAAATCCATCGGCTTGCTGTGGAGCCTGCTGGCGCTGCTGTTTTACTGCATGTGGTGGCGCGGCAAACTGCGCCGGTGGCGTTTTGTGCTGGGCTGCGCAGCCGGCGCCGGCGTGGCTTATGCCAGTTGGTCGGTTTTCTGCCGTGTGATGGTGCGCTCGAGCGAGCTGGTGACGAACTTTTTCCCGCAAGCTGCGGCAAACCGTCTTGCCGAGCTGCAAAACGGCACGTTTTTGCAAGCGGGCAACAATCTGGGATACATCAAATCCTATATCAAGGCGTTTTTGTTTACGCCGATTCACCGGGAAACCACCATGGCTTTGGATCTTTCCCCGGCGATGCTGCTTGTGATTTTGTGTGTTGCAATCGTGCTGCTGGGGAGATATGGATTTGTGCCGCGCGGCAAGGGCGCGCGCCTGTTCGGATTCATGGCAGTGTGCGTCGTGCTGATTTATGTTGTGCTGTTTATCGGGCAAATGACCATGTTTTACACGGAGACGCAGTATCTGAACCCGGTGTCTGCGGTAACGCTGATGACGCGGTATTGCGCGCCAGCGCATATGGGTCTGCTCATGCTATTGGTCACCTTTGCTTCCGGTAAAGCCACGAATGCGGAACCGGCGCCGCCATCCGGACGACAACTGACTGCGGCAGTCGCAGCGGGGGCGATGGTATTTTCCTGCGCTGCGTATGCAGAAATGGGCCGTCGATTTGTGTACGACCCGCTGGATGCCTCGCGCGTGGAAAAACGGATGGATTTTACCGCACGCTATGGCGCTTTTCTCGATGCCATTGCGCAGGTGCCGTATCAGCAGCCGGGCAACCGCGTGCTGCTGTGCCTGTACAACGATGAGTTTAATCCGGTTGTCATCAACGAGGCATCCCCGGTATCGTTTGTCAATATCACGCTTCCGGATGATCCGCAGCAGGCATTGAATCAGATTGACGTGTCGCTGCAAGGCGTGCATGCAGGATATCTGTATCTGAAAGGCTTGCCGGACGGTTTGGCTGAGCTGCTGACCGCCCGCATGGCCGACGGCAGCACTCCGCAAGAGGAATGCTTGTATGCAGTCAGCGAAAACGGCGATCTGCAGCCGGTGCAGTAATACAGACAGTCGGGCGAAAAACGAAAATTGATAGAAAGGCGGCAGCCGGATCATCCGGCTGCCGCCTTTTCGCTGTTCTTTTTTGTCTTATTGCCAACCGTCCGAGCCGAACTCACTCACATTTTCCGCCGTAATCAGCTGAACCGGCACGATGATTTCGCTTTCGTAGCTTTCGCCGGATAGGATTTGATAGATCACTTGCGCGGTTGTCTGCCCGATCTGAATGGGCGATTGGGCGACCGTCGCCGTCATCACGCCCTCGAAAATCATGTTTTTGGCTTCGGGCGCGCCGTCAACGCCGTAAACCAGCGTCCGATCTAGCAGGTGCCGTTCTTCCAGCGCCGCCATTGCTCCGAGCGCCGTCGGATCGTTGAGCGCCATTACCACATCAATGGTGGGATCGGCATCCAGCAGGCTGTCCAGCGCCGGCATGGCAAGCTCCAGCTGACCGAAGCTGTTCGCGCGTCCGGCAATCTGATACTGCGGCTGATCGGCAATGGTATCGCAAAACCCGCGGATGCGATCGACCGCCGATTGGGCGGTCGGGTGCTCGAGCAGGGCAATACACGCGGAGTCGCGCGTACGCATCAGATGCTCGGCACACAGCACCCCCGCGCCGTAATTATCCGAAGCAATGGTGCAGGAAACCAGAGAGGGATCGCTCACCTGCGAATCTACGATCACGACCGGCACGCCTGCATCCCGTGCCTCTTCCAGCGCAGGGCGGATTTGCTGAAAATCCACCGGATTGATCACAAGCAGATCAATCCCGCCTGCAAGCAGTTCGTGAATTTGGTCGTTTTGCTTGTCCTGATCGAGCGCAGGGTCGCGCGTGAGCAGAATATCGCCGCGGCTTTCGATCATCAACTTCAGCTCTTCGTCAATGACACTGTAAAACGGGTTGTTCATGGTCATATAGGTCGCACCGATGCGCAGCGGGGTCTGTTCCTGTTCGTCCCATGCGCTCAATGTCAGACACAGCCATACCGCCAGCACTGCGCCGCATACGGCAAGAATCAGCCGTCTCCATTTCATCGCCAGCCCCCCTTACTCTTTTATCATATCATATGGAGAGGAGTGTGCAAACTGTTTTTTGCGGCAGCACCGCCTTGGGAATGCAAGGGTCAACCTGCGGCTTGTGGGTCAGCGTATGCGCGCGGTCCATATGTCGCCGGACGGCTCGCGGGCGATCTTGTCACGGAATAAGGCAGGCACGGAACAGTCCGACCGCTTTGGTGAAATCCGTGCGGATGGTAAGGGCTCATTTGTTGCTTTTGCACATTTCCTGATATGTTGTTTGACCTTGCGCAGGATATATACTATAATTTATGCATAGGAAAGCCTTTTTTGCGGCGAGAGAAAGGCGAGACAAAACGGGGAAGAGGGGGCAGACGGCATGTCGGATGGATCGGCCAATCGCGCGATGCAGACAGATGAGAGCCTGATCCTGCTGCGGCAGGGGACGCTGCTCATCAATCTGGCGCTTTGCGCGTTTCTCGGTGCGGTTTTCGTGCTGACGCCGCTTCGTGCGGTGCAGCGGGCCGAGGGTGTGAGCTTTTTGCAGGGGCTGAGCATGCTGCCGGTTGCCCCGTGGAGCGTGTCCTTTGCGGCGCTGGCCTTGCTCGCGTTTATCGCAGTGGATCTGGCATACCGGTGCGGCAAGCTGGGAAACGGGCGGCTGGCGTTTTGGCTGGAGCCGGGCTTCGCCTTGCTGGTGGTTTTGGCGCTGCATCTGGATTATAACGGGCTGCTTCTGCTTGCCGTGGTCAATCTGGTGGACGGTTTGCGTGGGCGGGGGCGCATTCTGTTCCTTGGCGCGATGACTTCGCTTTACCTGCTGACCAGTCTGGATGTTCTGCAATCCAGCTTGGGCATGGTTTCGGTATCCGAATATCTAGCCTATTATGAAGGACAGCCGCGTCAACTCATGCAGACCGCCATCGGTTTGCTCAGCGCGCTCAATCTGATTTTGTTTATCGCTTACATGGTGGTTCTGGTCGGCAGGCGGACGGAAGAAAATGCCGCCATCCGCCGCTTAAACGGCGAGCTGGCGCGGGCCAACGATAAGCTGTCCGTGCTCAATGGTCAGCTCAAGGAATATGCGGCGGAAAGCGAGCGCATGGCGGAGACCCGGGAACGCAACCGTCTGGCGCGCGAGATTCATGATACGCTCGGCCACGCACTGACCGGCATCACTGCCGGGGCGGATGCCTGCATCGAGATGATGGATATTTCACCCGAAATGGCGCGCAAGCAGATGGAACTCATTGCGAAAACCGCTCGCGCGGGCATGAACGAGGTGCGCCGCTCGGTGAGTGCGCTGCGCCCGGATGCGCTTGAGCGGTTCCGCCTGTCTGAAGCGCTGGACAAGCTGTGCAGCGAGATGCAGCAGACTTCGCATGCGACCATTCGGCTGGATGTACAGCCGACGGATATGCGTCTTTCGCAGGATGAGGAGGATGCTGTCTACCGGATTGTGCAGGAGAGTGTGACCAACGCCATCCGGCACGGACATGCGACTGAGATCGATGTGCGCCTGTCCTGTCAGGAGCGCCGCATGACGATCGTGGTGCAGGATAACGGTATCGGCTGTGCGAAAATCGAGCAAGGATTCGGGCTGCGGCACATGCGGGAGCGGCTGCGGCTGCTTGGCGGTAGCCTGCGCGTGAATGGAGAGAACGGTTTCCGGATAGAGGCTTGCATACCGCTGCGATGGGGGGATGAAATATGATCCGCGTATTGATAGCAGACGATCAGGAACTGATCCGTCAGAGCTTGAGCTTTGTGCTGGATGCGCAGGCAGATATCGAGATGGTCGGCACGGCGTCCAACGGGCGCGAGGCGATTGAGCTGGTGCGCAAGGAAAAGCCGGATGTGGTGCTCATGGATATCCGCATGCCCGAGGTGGACGGTGTGGAATGCACGCGGCTGATTAAAGCGGCCTATCCCCAGATCAAGGTCATCATCCTGACCACGTTTGACGATGACGAATATGTGTTCGGCGCACTGCGCTACGGCGCGTCCGGCTATCTGCTCAAGGGCGTTTCGGTCAGTGAGCTGGCAAACGCGGTGCGCGAGGTGGTGCGCGGCGGCTCGATCATCATGCCCGGCGTGGCTTCCAAGGCGCTCGATATGTTTGCGCGCATGGCGCGCGGCAGCATGCAGATCCCGGTGGACAAGCAGCAGACCGCCGCTTTGCAGGAAAACGAATGGCGGGTCATCCGCGAGGTCGGCTGCGGCAAATCCAACAAGGAGATTGCGGCGGCACTCTGCCTGTCGGAGGGAACGGTGCGCAACTATCTGAGCAGCGCGCTGAGCAAGCTCGATCTGCGCGACCGTACACAGCTGGCCATTTGGGCGGTGCAGACCGGTGTGGCGGCCGATCTTTACGGAGATAAGCCATGAAACAGATACTGAAACGGCTGACAGCCGGTGTGCTGCTGGCGGCTGCGGCGCTGGCAGGGACGGCGTTCGGCGCATCGCGGGAAACCGTGCTCACGGTCGGCGTGGTGGTAGGCAGCTATTGGGACGCCCCGACCGGCAACTGCTATGCGGTGATTGACGCTGCGATTGCGCGGTTTGAGCAGGCGCATCCCGATGTGCGCGTAGAGTATACAAGCGGTATTTTAAAGCGGGATTATTCCGAATGGTTGACAGATCAGTACCTGCTCGGCCGGGAACCGGATGTGTTTATGGTGCTGCCGGAGGACTTCGGCATGCTGGCGGAGCAGGGAGCTTTGCAGCCGCTGGACAATCTGTTGGCAAGTGACGCGGAGGTTTCCGCGGCGGACTTTTATGATGCGGCGCTTCAGAGCGGCGCAGCGGGCGGCGTGCAGTATGCGCTGCCATATGAATGCGTGCCGACCCTGATGTTTGTCAACAAGACGCTGCTGGAGGCGGAAAATATTCCGGTGCCGGACAATGACTGGACGTGGGACGATTTTTATGAGATTTGCGCGCAGGTGACGCGCGATACGGACGGCGACGGCACGATCGACCAGTTTGGCAGTTATGGCTACACGTGGCGGGACGCGCTCGCGGCGAACGGCGCGGCGCTGTTTGACGAAAACGGAAGCAGCTGCCTGATTGCGCAGCCGGCATCCGTGGAGGCGGTCGGATTTGCGCAGCGGCTGGAAGAACTGTATGCGGACTGCGACATCACGGCGCGCAGCTTTGACGAAGGGCATGTCGCGTTCCGTCCGTTTTTGTTTTCGGATTACCGCACCTATCAGCCCTATCCGTGGCGCATCAAGCGGTATTCGGATTTTGAATGGGACTGCATCCAGATGCCGGGCGGGCCGTCCGGCACGGGACGGTCGGAGCTGAGCACGGTACTGGCGGCAATCAGCAGCCGGTCCTCCAAGCAGGCGCTGGCGTGGGAATTCCTCAAGGAGCTGACCTGCTCGGATGAGACGCAGAGCATGTTGTATACGGATTCGCATGGTGTATCCGCGCTGCGGCGGGTCACCCAGTCGCCGCAGACCCAGCAGATCCTGCGGCAGGACACCCCGGGTGAGAGCCAGCTCGGACTGGAAATCCTGTCGGACGCGATGGAACAGGCGGTCGCCGCGCCGCATTTCCGCGCTTACGATCAGGCGCTTCTGCTGGCGGAGAGCTTGGTGGCGACCGCCATGGAGGACGATCACAACCTGTCGCTTCAGTTACAGCGCGTACAGCGCGAGCTGGAGGAATATCTGCGGCATTGAATCGATATAGCATCGGCAGACGGAAAAGCCGTCTCTGGTTTTGGCAATTTGCCAAAGCCGGGGACGGCCTTTTTGCGTTTTTCAACAAAGCAAATGACATTTGTCATATAAAACAGGATAAGTGTCATCTGGCATTCGTGACAATGTGCAGATGAATTATCGCAGGCAAATTGGTAAAATTGTCTCAACAAAAACGAGAAAGGGGAAAATGAGCATGCGTTATCTGATTCTGGTCAGCCACGGCACCTTCGCACCGGGGCTGCACAATGCGGTCGGCATGATGGCCGGTGCGGGCCGCGAGGATATCCGCTCGACCAGCCTGCTGGACGGCATGGATGTGGACACTTATCGGAAGGCGTTCGCAGAACTGGTTGCGGATATCACGACGGAGGACGAGATCCTGCTGTTTGCGGACATCATTGGCGGCTCGCCGCTGACGACCGCCATGGAGGTCCTGACGGAAAAGGGACTGGCAGCGAACACGGCTGCCATCGGCGGTATGAACCTGCCGCTTGTGCTGACCGCCGCTTTTGCGGATGCGGACGCACCGCTGGCGCAGGTGGCACAGGAGATCATGGAGGAAGGCCGCGGTCAGCTCAAGCCGTTTGATCTGGACGGCGGCGACGAGGACGAAATCTGACGGCACACTATATGAAATAAGGAGGAAAAACGTATGTCTATTTCATTTATCCGCGTAGACGACCGTATGATCCACGGTCAGACCTGCACCCGCTGGGCGCTCGAATATCCCTGCGACGGCCTGATTGCCGTCAACGATAAGGCTGCAAAAACGCCGGTTCTCAAGGCGGCTTACAAAAATGCCAGCGATAAAAAGACCTTTGTCTGGTCGCTCGACGAGTGGCGTGCCAAGTGCGGCAAGGTGCTGGCAAGCAAGGACCGCTATTTCCTGATTACCAAGGACCCGATCACCATGAAGCAGATTCTGGTGGACGACGGCTTTGATCCCGGTGAGGTGAAGACGGTCATCATCGGGCCGTGCAACGACCGTGAGGGCGCGGTCAAGCTGGGCAACAACCAGTCCATTACGCAGGAAGAGGCGGATGCGCTGGAAGCGATCATGCAGAAGGGCTACGAGGTAGAGTTCGCACTGATCAAGGAAGCGGCAATCGGCAACTGGAAAAAGTTCCGCGGTCAGTTCGGCTATAAATAAGCACAAACACCGCAGTGGGGCTGCGGGTTTGAGAGAAAAACAAAAAGGGGCTATATCAGAAAGGTTAGGTGAAGGATTTTATGGAAATCCAGGTATGGCAGGCAGCATTGTTTGGCTTACTCGCCTGTTTGGCGTCCATGCCCGGCCTTGGCGGTACGGTGTTTGGCAACTACACCCTGGGCCGTCCGCTGGTCGCAGGCCTGATCGTCGGCCTGATTATGGGCGACGTACAGACCGGTATCTATCTGGGCGCGGCAATTCAGGTCGTTTACATTGCGCTGGTCACGCCCGGCGGTACGGTATCGGCTGACGTGCGTGCTATTTCGTACATCGGCATCCCGCTGTCCATCGTAGCGGTACACGGCATGGGTCTGAACCCGGCTTCCGCAGAAGGTCAGGCAATGGCAGTCACCCTCGGTTCTGCCGTTGGTACGCTCGGTACGGTTCTGTTTTACGGCACGGCAACCGTCAACCTCGTTTGGCAGCACATGGGCTGGAGAGCGCTGGAAAAGGGCGATCTGAAAAAGCTCTATGTGGTTGATATGGGTCTGCCGTGGATCTCGCACATCCTGTGCTCGTTTATCCCGACATTTATCATCACCAAGGTCGGCGTGAACATGGTCGATCTGATGAAGGCTTATCTGCCGATGGACGGCATCGCTATGAAAACGCTGTTTACGGTCGGCTCGCTCCTCCCGGCAGTCGGTATTGCAATCCTGCTCAAGCAGGTGGCAACCAAGCCGGTCGATCTGCTGACTTTCCTGTTCGGCTTTACGCTGGCGGCCTGCATGGGCCTGAACCTGATTGCGGCATCGGTTGTCGGCGGGTTCTTCGCGGTCATCAATTACCGCATCAAGCTGCTGAGCATGCAGAAGGCTGCGCCCGCTGCTGTATCTAACGCCGGCACGGACGAATTTGACGACGACGAGGAGGAGATTTGACCATGGCTGAAAAGAAGCTTTCCAAAAAGGCGCTTGCGAAATCCTTCCGCAACTGGTATTACGGCCATCTGACCTGCTTCTCGCAGGAGCACATGCAGACGTTCGGCTACCTGTGCGCCATGCTCCCGCTGGTGGAGGAGCTGTATGAAACCAAGGAGGAGCAGAAGAACGCCCTCCAGACCTATTCCGCATTCTTTAACACCGAGCCGCAGCTCGGCACGGTGATCGTCGGCATGACCGCAGGCCTCGAAGAGGCCAAGGCCAACGGCGAAGAGATCGACGGCGAAATGATCAACGGTATCCGCGCCGGCCTGATGGGCCCGGTAGCCGGTATCGGCGACAGCCTGCTGGTCGGTACGCTCATTCCGATTCTGCTCGGCATTGCGCTGGGCATGTCGTCCGGCGGTTCGCCGCTCGGCGCGATCTTCTACATTCTGGTTTACAATATCGTATTGACGCTTGGCATGCGTTTCCTGTACTATAAAGGATATGAGCTGGGCGGCAAGGCAGTGGAACTGATCGTCGGCGAAAAGGCTAACGCAATCCGTGAGTCGGTCATTATGCTCGGCACGGTCGTTATCGGCGCGGTTGCCGCAACCTGGATTTCCATTACCACGCCTTTGGTTCTGCCCGGCGACATCGCCTTGCAGACGGGCGTACTGGACACGATTTTCCCCAAACTTTTGCCGCTCGCAGCCGTTATGTTCTGCTACTGGCTGATGAGCAAAAAGAAAATGGCGCCGACGACGGTTATGCTGATTTTGGTCGGTGTGGCGCTGGTTGGCGTGCTGCTCGGCTTCTTTGACCCGCAGCTGAGCTACTAAAAAACGGCATTGGAAAGGAGTTTTCGCAGATGAAAACCAAACTGAGTAAAAAAACGCTGCTTCTGGAAGCGGAACAGCAAAAGGACGCACTGCGGCGGCTGCAAGGCTGGCTCAGGAATGCGATGCTCCTTTCCTCCTGCGCTGCGGTGCTGGCATGGTGGGGGCTGAGCGGAGCCGGACTGCGTCTGGCGTGCGGCGTGGCCGGGATTGTGCTGGCGGCGGTCAGCGTAGCCTGTGCCGCCCTGATTGGACTCGGCATCCGCAACGGCCGCCGGAATGTGGCACATATCTTAAAGGCGGTGGAGCAGGCATGAACAAGACCAAAGACGTTATCTTTCCCCTCCGTCTGTTGTGTCTGGATATTGACGGAACCCTGCTTGATACTGCACATCAGCTGCCGCCCGAAAATCGGGCGGCAGTGCAGTATGCGGCGGAAAAGGGTGTTTGCATCTGCCTGTTGTCCGCCCGACCGCCGCAGGCAATCACGCCGATCGCGCAGGCGCTCGGTGTGCCGGGGCCGGTGGCGAGCTTTGGCGGCGCGTTGATCGAAGAGGGAGACAGACGTATTTTTGACCGCAGGCTGCCTGTGGATACCGCGCAGACAGCGATCCGTCTGGCGCAGCAGGAGGGCATTTCGCTCAGCTTTTACCGCGATACCGCTTGGTTTGTCGAGCGGGACGATCGGTGGAGCGAGGGCGAAAGCGCGATCACCGGGCTGCGCCCGGAGGTCACGCCGCTGGCCGCGGCGGTGGCGGAAGGCGCGCCGCACAAGCTGCTGTGCATGGGTGAAGCAGAGCACATCGACCGATTCTATCAAATCCTGCAAAACGAAGGGCTGGCGGCCGAGCTGCTTCGCTCCAAGGACGAGTATCTGGAGATTATGCCGCAGCAGGCGGATAAGGCCGATGCGCTGCGCACGCTGTGCCGGTATCGGCACCTTGCGCCGGAGCAGACCATGGCGATCGGTGACCACGACGTCGATTGCACGATGCTGCGCGCGGCAGGCGTCGGCGTGGCGATGGGCAACGGCTCGCCCGCTGCGCGGCAGGCCGCTGACTGGATTGCACCGGACAACGACCACGCGGGCGTAGCGGCGGCAATCGATCATTTTTTAGCGTAAAGCCCTTGCCGCAAGGCATGGATGATACGGGTTTGAAAGGAGCGTTTTGCATGAAGAGCTATATTACCATTCCGGAAGCAGCTGTGAAATGGGGCGTGAGTGCGCAGCAGGTGCGGAGCGGCTGCGAAAAAGCCCGCATCAGCGGTGTGATCCGTATGAGCCGCCGCTGGTTCATTCCGGAGGATGCGGCTTTGCCGCCCGAATTGGAATATGCCGCTTCTAAATGCAGCATATCCATTTAATATCGCAGAAACGGGGGGGGAGAACCATGGCGCAGACCGATCTGCATATGCATTCTTCCGTCAGCATGGATGGCGAGATCTCGCCGCGCGGGCTGGCGGAGCTGTGCTGCCAGGAGGGCGTGACGCTGGCAGCGCTGACCGATCATAACGACATCGCCGGGTCGGCGGAATTTATTTGGCGCAGCGCGCAGCTGGGGGTGCAAGCCATCCCCGGTGTGGAGCTGGACTGTGTGCATGAGTGCAATCTCCTCCATATGCTGGGTTACGGGATTGATATTGCCAATGAAGCGCTGCTTCATGCGGTGCAGGCGGTGCGTGGGCTGCAAGCCGAGGCTGGCATGCGGCTCATGGATGCTGTTGCGGCGCAGGGCATCGTGTTTGACCGGGAACAGGTGCTGGAACTGGCGGGAGATGGTGTGGTGTGTGCGGAAACGATCGCACAATCCGCGTTTCAAGTGCCGGAAAACCGCACGCATCCGCTGATTCGTCCGCTTCTGCCGGGCGGTGCGCTGGCGGACCGACCGTTGGTGAACTTTTACTGGTCGGTGTGCGCGCCGGGCAAGCCTGCGTATGTGCCGGTCGATTTTATGACGGCTGGACAAGCAGTTGACCTGATTCATGAGGCAGGCGGCATCGCTGTGCTGGCGCATCCGGGCGCCAGCATTTCGGATGCGGTGGTGCTGGACAGTGTGCTTGGCCTGCCGCTTGATGGCGTGGAGGCGTTCAGCAGCTACCACACAACGCAGCAAGCAGGGGAGTATGCCGCCAAGGCAGCAGCGCGGCACCTGCTGGTCAGCGGCGGCAGCGATTTTCACGGCAAAATCAAGCCGGATATTCGCATCGGTGCTGTGGACTGGCGGGAATACGAAAACGAGGCGAAAGCCGCCCTGCTGGATGCGGTAAAGCACAGATACTGAAAAAACGATCTGATATGACAAATGCCCCGGCCTGTACCGAAGTACAGGCCGGGGCATTTGCGTCCGTGACGGCGGCAAAACCGCACGGCAGGACGGTCGGAAAAAAGAAGAAGAGTGAGAAAAGTTAGTGTCAAAGTTCTGCGACCGTAATCACGCCCTCGGTCGCGCTGACCCAGTTGAGCAGAGAGTTGATCGGGCACTTGCGGTGCAGCCGCAGAGAAAAGATCGCGCAGGCGTTATGGCTTTCGCTGCCCGAAGCGCGCGTGATCTCGATGTCCATAATGGTCAGATTGTGGTGCCGGAAAAGCTGGAGCACACGCTCCAGAGATGTTTTATCGGCGTATTCCATATACAGGTTGATTTCGGGAACGTGGTCGAGGATGCGGTATTCGATGCGCGAGAAGATGATTTCCGCCACCAGCACCAGCGCGGTAGTGCAGATGCCGCCCTCGTAAAAGCCGCCGCCGATTGCCAGACCAATGATGGCAGCCGTCCACAGTCCGGCGGCGGTTGTCAGACCCTTGACGCGCTGCCGCCGCGTGACAATGATCGTGCCCGCGCCGATAAAGCCGATGCCTGCCACAACCTGCGCGCCCAGACGGGCCATATCGGTGTAATAATGCAGGTTGAGATAGAGAAACTGGCTGGTCATGGTGGTCATGGATGCGCCGAGACAGATCAGGATGTGCGTCCGGAAGCCTGCAGGACGGCGTTTGTACGCGCGCTCTATGCCGATCAAGCCGCCGCACAGCACGGAAAGCAGCATGCGCAGCGTGATCGAAGCCAGCGTGATATCGCGCAGGCCGTCAAAAATGGAAAGCATGGACGACCCTCCTTAAAATTCATCGATGGTGTAAATGCTGTCCAGCTCGGCAATGGCGGTCAGAATACGGGTATGCGGCTGTTTGTGCTCCAGATGGATGGAAAACACCGCGCTCGGATTTTTCGAGCCTTCCGCGCCGGTGCGGCTGATGTCCACGTCGCAGATTTGCGCGCCCTGCTCTTTGATGCGGTTGATGATCGTGCCGATGTTGTCGAGAGAGTGGAATTCCACATAGATGTTGATGAAGCGCGCGCGCTCAACCAGCATGGTTTCGATGATCGGCAGAAAGCGCATACACAGGAAGATCAGCAGCACGCACAGGATGACGCATTCGTAAAATCCAGCGCCGATGGCCAGCCCCAGACAGGCGGAGGCCCACAGACCAGCCGCCGTCGTCAGGCCCTTGACTTCCTGACGGCCCGTGACCAGAATGGTGCCTGCGCCCAGAAAGCCGATGCCGTTGATGACCTGCGCGCTGAAGCGGGAAACGTCGGTGCGCTGCCCGATGGATTCCATGAGCGACGCCCAGTGCAGGTTGAGTGCAATGCTCTCGTATTGGCCGAGCAGCATGGTCAGCGCGGCCCCCAGACAGACCAGCATATAGGTGCGGCAGCCCGCCGGACGGCGCTTGCGTCCGCGCTCCAGACCGAGCAGACCGCCGCAGATCATGGCAAGCGTCAGCCGAAAGAATAAGGAGACCGCATTGAGTTCACGCATATAAGACAAGAGTTCATACAATTCTGGTAACCTCACCTTTCTGCAATGCTGTGGCAGTGCTCCTGCGGGGAGAGGGGATGCCGGGTTAAAGCGTTTTGGTGGCGACGATGTTGACGTCCGTGCCAAGAATGTTGGCGGCCAGCACCTGACCGACCTTGACCGGCGCCTGCACGTCCAGTGTGTTGATTAGCCGCATGCAGTCGAACATTTTCTCCTTGGGCAGCGGCTTGTCGGTCTTGACCGGCAGACGGGGGATCGCTGCGCCCTGCACGCGCACGGTCGAGGTAATCATGCGAACTGGGTGCAGCAACTCACTTCGGGCATATTCCGCGCCGCGCGGGCAGGCGTTACCAGTCACGGCATAGTCGTTTTCTTCGTCCACCGTGAGATGGCAGCCCTTGGGGCAGGTGATACAGATTAAGTTGGTCATGCCTGTGCCTCCTCAACAGAAATTGTGATCGCGCCCTGCGCTTTGTCGAGCAGTACGCGCGGCAGCTTGATGTTTTCCATTTCGCCCGGCGCCATGTGCTCGCGCGGGAAAGCGGCAATCTGCGCACCGGCCTCGTCGGTGACGACAATGCGGCTGTTGCCGCAGATGGCGCGCACGCGGAAGAATATATCTACCGCCTTGCAATCCGTGTCCTTGTGGATGTGTTGCGGCACGGTGTAGCCCACCAGATTGCCGTTTTTCAGCTCAACGATATCGTCGGAAGCGGTGCGCTCGCCGCGACAGTACGCAGAGGCGGCGCGGCCTGCACGGGCGGCTTCCGCGGTGACGAAATCGACCAGATCGTGCACATGCAGCACATTACCGCAGGCAAACACACCGGGCAGAGAGGTTTCCATGTTTTCAAAAACGACCGGGCCGTTGGTGCGCGCGTCCATTTGGATGTTCGCGCCGCGCGACAGCTCGTTTTCCGGAATCAGGCCGACCGACAGCAGAACGGTGTCACAGTCGAAGGTCATTTCGGTGCCGGGAATAGGACGGCGGTCGGGGCCGACTTCGGAGACGATGACACGCTCAACGCGGTCGCGGCCCTGAATGTCGGTAATCGTATGGGACAGATAAAGCGGAATGTCGAAGTCGTGCAGGCATTGTACGATATTGCGCGTCAGGCCGCCCGAATACGGCATGACTTCGACGCAGGCGAGCACCTTTGCGCCCTCGAGCGTCATGCGGCGCGCCATAATCAGGCCGATATCGCCCGAACCGAGGATGAGTACGCGCTTGCC
>ERZ1643249.687-NODE-687-length-36630-cov-10.092194_pt1 | contig 36630 bp, 33 predicted proteins | sample MGYA00579263_ERZ1643249 | MGnify/ENA primary metagenome ERZ1643249 (study PRJEB29033, sample SAMEA4952264) | chicken gut metagenome | biome: Broiler Chicken; feature: Gastrointestinal Tract; material: Caecum | place: Ireland | collected 2018 | study: Broiler...
CCACCTGCGTAAGGAATGATTTTATTGACAAAGTAGTCAAGGCTGATTACCTGGCTATAGTTGTAATTTGTTTGGAACATATCTCTAAAATCAAACAGATAAACGTCTTTATTCTCTAACTTAATCGGCAAAAGCATTTGGCTTGTCGCACCCCTTTCAAAAACAAAAATGATTTTAAAATAAAAATAAATCTGCTCTATAAGTCAAACTGGTCTGCTTTAATTTTTAGGAATAGTAAAAGCGTAGCTGATTCGCTACGCTTAGTTGGAAGTGCTATTTCATTTCATTGGCTTATAAAGCATTGTTGTGGCGATGTTGTGGGCTAGATACTCTAGGTAACTGGACTCGTCATGTGTGCTTTGCGTGTCTATCTCGACTACCCCATAAACTTCACCAACTTTCAGGCTGTTTAGCACTAAGATGTCATCGAAAGTTGCTTTGTGTGAGGCTCTTTTTGAAGCCGCATAGGCTAAGAACTCTTCTTTGGCTTCTGCATAGCACCGCTTCAGGATACCTGCATAACTAAAGCCCTCTACATAAGGAAGCACTTTTTGCTCGAATTGCTCCAGATAGGCTTGAGCGGTGTCGATGTCAGGAAGTACCAGGCTGCCAAGAATCGCTCTGCTCTGTGCTTCTGCAATTCTAGGGTTTGCTGCTTTTGCTTCATTGAGTATGTTCTTTTGTAGGCCCTGCATTGTCATTCCAATATAATGCTCTTTTTGCATGAAGGGCATAATTGCAATGTCAATGATTACGTCTGAAACAAGTTTGGAAAATATACTTCTGCACAGTAAGCTGTTTTTCCTGTCTGAGAACTGCACTTCTAACTTGCTGTCCGACTTTTCTGTCCGGAAGTAAGCGTAGCTATAAAGATATAGCTGTGATGTGTCTAAGCTCTTCGGAGTGTCGCAGATTAAAAAGTTTGGTGTCCTGTGCTGGTTTATCGGATTAAAGAACAAATTTGTAAGTATGTACTCAAAGAAAATTTCATAACTTGAAGTATTGTTCTCATAACCCTGGGATTCGTAGTTTTCGTGTGCGTAAACGAAATTCACTTGTGCGTCCCTATAAGAAGCTAAAGGCCAACAAAACTGCTCAAGAAGGTCGATTGTGTTCTCATTGATAAGGATGTTTACTGAACCGCACAGGGTGCTAAGTTCTGTTAAACCTAGCTTGTTGAGCTTGTTCGGAAAGAACAAAAGTGAGTCATTGAACTCGTCTGAGAAGTAGTGACTGATTGGGTGCAGGTTGAGGTCTACAGTCACTACAGGTAACCAGCGATTGTGTTTGAAAAAGATGTTGAGTACGTCAAGGCTACTATCATAAGCAGATTTCATTTGCGTGTCCCTCCCTAGGACTAACCTTCTTCGTAACTTTCATCTGCATTGTGTGCAAAGAACTCTCGCTGTGTCTGTGCGGTCTGAATGTACTGTTTATCTACTACTGTGTAGCCTTTGCCGGGAGCGAGGTGTACTACATTGGCACCGATGGGAGGTGCAAAACCATGCTCGACACAAATAAACTGGAACCCGATTGTTGTAAAATCCTGCATAATTCCTTCAAAGGTTCTGCGCGTATCTGCGTCCATACCGCTCATTACCTCGTCGAGGACAACTAACCGTCTGCCACCACGAATGACGATAAGGCAAAGAGTGCAAAGAATACTGATAATCTGTGCAATTCCGTGCCCGGAGCCATAGCTTAATGAACGCTTAATGCCACCTTCAACAATGAGGTCGAGATTAAGCTGAGGATAACCACGTAATGAGGTTTCCTCAAACTTGATAATCCGCACCCTGTCGGGAAAGATTCGCTGTAAAGCGGGATTGATATTGTCCTCAATAAACTTGTAGCTCTGCTGAACGGAACTCGTTGATACTGACTGTAACAGTGTTGTTGCACTCAAGGCAATTTCGAGATTTTCCTCGGCAGTATGAAGTTTGTTCTGGTAGTCCACAACAGACTTCTCCAGCATTTCCTTGCTCTTGCGCTGGGCCTGCTGTGATAGCTCAAAGGTTTCAATATCTTTTATAAGGTAAACTGCATTATCTAAAAGATTCATATTTCTACTCCTTGAAAATAATAAATTATACCTTTTATACGTTCAGGAAGTTGTTAAGTTCGCTAATGAACCTACTGTTTTCTAACTGCACGAACTCGTTCATCAGACGGTGATTACCGTAGTTACTTTTGGCTATGCCGTATAAGCGCCTGTAGAAGTTGCTGCTATCAGAGGGAGCTTCGTACATTGCTCTATATATCAGCCACTTCGCTAGGTTGTTTGGTAACGGCTCGATAAAATTGTGGCTGAGCAGAGTTAGCTGTGCGGAAGTAAGCTTGTTGATGCTGGCTTTAAAATCATCTAAATAGACACTCAACCTTACGTCTGCGGCCTGTTGCGTATGCCCTTCTGTTAGAATAGAAAACTCATCATTGACTTCGGTAGTGTAATGATAAAATAAGTGTATTGCGTCTAAATCATTTAGGTCTTGCAGACAAATACTGAGCCGAAGTCGTGGCCCTAAACAATCAAGTGTACGAAAGTTAAAGGGCTGCTTGCAGTTGAGTATAAGGAACTCGGAACAATCTTTTGGATGCCCCCAAACTGTGTATTTTTCATTTATTGGCTGCGTAGCACTCTTACAGGCTTTGCGCTTTATCTCACGGAACATAATAAACTCATTGCGTAATCGTGCAGAGCTTAGCACGCGAAGCGAAGTGTCTCTGGCTGTATCGTAAACAGCGGTGGTATTGTTGTATTGGTCTACGTCTACTTTTACAGAGACTTTAGATTTTATGCTGTCTGATAAACTGCTTGTTTCTTCAATCTCGTCTGCTGTTTCAAGGGTTCTGATATTCAACTTTTGGAACTCGCTGTAAATGAGTTTGCCGTCTAAAGGAGTCCTTAGCCCTAAGAGCCATTCTGGCGGCTCTGCTGTCTTGTATGAGGGGCCGAGAATCATTGCTATGTAGGTTGCGATGGGAATGTCGGTCAGCATAGAACAAAAATGCTCATTGTCGTCTAGGCTACAATACAACATTCCCTCTGCTTCTGTGCTGAATCTTATGGGAACTATTGTGAGCTTCTCGGCAGTGTTAAAGAGGCTAAGGTAACGCTTGCCTTCAAAGTTATACTTTTTATTTTTAAAAGTATACTTCAAACGTTTACGGCTTGCTATATCTAAGCTCTTGCGAAATTCTTTAATCGTCTTGGCTTCTTCTTTTGAATCGAGGTAAAAACCTAAGTCAGTGTAGTAATGCCCCATATTTAAACCCCCTTCACCACAGCGTTACTGAGGTTTTCATGCAGCTTTTTGTCCCACTTGTTGAATCGTGATTGGATGAACTCTTGTGTACTGCACTTATCACTGCTCCCGGCTAGGTCTAATACAGAGCCGTTTAGGCCGACATGGCAACCGCCATAATCGGTTGTGCCCAGACACAGGATGTACTCAAGAACATCCTTCATACAGAATGATACTTTCGGAAAGAATTTATCAAAATGAAGGAGTGTTGAATAAGTGTCAATGTGACTAAACAGCTCTTCGGAACAGATATGTACTGCTGTGTGAATGTATCTTTCATTTTTCCTTAAATCGCTCACAAGTCGCTGGAGGAGGAAGATACTTGCTGGATTCAACAGCTCTCCGTTGTTGGCAATGAAGCGATAGCGTTTTCCCAATAAACTGTAGTAAGGCGTGTAGCCTGTCTCGGCCCAATCAGTGAGATAAAACTCAGTGTGCTCAGACACTTGGTCGATAAAGTATGAGTTGAGGTGTTTCGCACTCAATGGAATAAAACGAGAGTAGGCATCATATCCGGGAGAGTATCTTATTGCGATGGTTCTATTACTATTGTCCTTTAGTATTTGCAACTCTGAATAGTGAATCGTGCAACGTGACGGAGTTTCAAGTTCATCATAGTAATAATGATACTTACGGCGTTCCATGTACTCATAAACTCTGTTTGCGTACTTGCTGTAGGTATCAAAGTCTGTGAGGTTAGATACTGTGTGCAAACCTAAGGCAAGTACGGAGTCTCTAAAGGACTGATGACCTATGGTCCAGAGACGGGTGTTATCTTCGGGGACTGTGCTGTAGAGCTGACTGCCGTAGTAACAGAAGGCTACTAGCCCGATAGGAAGACGGTAGATTGAGTTAATACTCAGGAGGTAGAAGTAACCTGTGCCGTCCCCAATGTCGTACATAGGAACAATGCAGTTGTGATTGTCCTCAATCTTCCAACATGACTCCGCACAATGCGGGGTTAAGTCGAGTGTTCTATCAGAATAATAATCACTCAATTTTAATGATATGCAAGGTTCGAAGGTGAACTTTTTTGATATTGTGGGAATCTTAAACTCACTATTATGGTAGTCTGTTGGCCCTATCCAAGCACAGTAACCATCTTCGGGATGTATACCTAAGAACTTGGCGTCTGCGTCACCTAAGTATTTTGAAGGCGTACTAAATCGGATGTAATAGCAAGGTCCTGGAGTTACGAGCTTTAAATAAAGTGATGTGTGTCTCTTGTCGGTAGGCAAGACGATAAGGGGAGTCATTTTGTTTTTCACCACCTTTGCTTAAAATCTTTGGACTGCTGACTGAATAAACTGGAGCTGCTGTTCGTAATTAGAACTAAGCTGCACGGCCGCTTTAACAAGCCTTGAATAATAGTCTCGGTAGCTGTTGGCTTCGCCTGTTCTTTCGAGTCGCAGGTCAAGGGAGATGTCGTTATTACAAGGTTCAATGCGAACAGATTCTTTGTAGAGTGCCAGTAAACTGGCCGCTACCTCTGTATTCTGGAGGAAGTTGTCTGTGTTTACGAGCAAGTGCAATTTGTTGGCTGTCTCAATTCGCATAATACGGAGCTTTTGTGCTAACTTGCCATCCGCTAACAGCTTCAAGTCTGTTGGCAACAGCAGTTCGGAGGAAATGTGACTGAAACACAGGTTGCTGGGAATTACGTTGTAATCTTCAACATAAGTCTTTGTAATGTCTACTGGCGTTCTACGGAAGACTGCTGTTAAACTCCGTAAGTGCTTCGCATGAATATAACGAACTGTGCTGATGTTAGGCGTATCATAAATAGCTAATGTGTTGCCGAACTGGTCTATGTCTATCGAGTACGCATACTCGTCTGATAGCTCTGGCTTGTCGTCTGTTGACTTGATAGTGCGAATGTTAAGATTTTGGAACTCATAATAGAAACTCTTGGCGTCAAGAGCGCCTACGATTTGCTTTGTCCAGTCTGGTAGGTTGCCATCTTTGTATGTTGGTCCTGCTATTAAAGCAGCCAGTGCTCCTATAGGAAGTGTGATTTTGATGGCCCACCCTTCTTTGTAATAGCTGTGGCTCGCTCCTAAACCCAAAAGGCAGTAGGCTAAGCCATTAGGCTTACTGTGCTTATCTCCTTCGGAAGCAAAGAACTTTAAGGGCATAATATAATAACTGTTGAAGGCAGAGCCGTCAAAGAGTACGGTGGGAACTTTCATGCTTGCGCCGCCGCTGAACGCTTTGGACTTGATAAACATGTTTTCGTCCCTATACTCACTGAAATTTGCAACGTGCATTGTCTCGGTGATGTATTCTACAAAGTCAGGCGACTCTCTATTAGCTTTGGGATTCTTTAACTTTTTATCTAGCCTCCTTTTGGCTGAATAGGAATACATATAAACTCCTTTCTACTCGCTTACTGCTTTGCGGCAATGATGTTCTTGCTCTTTCTTAACGTCTCTTTGCCATCGGCAAGTTTGACTTTTACTCTCTGATTCGTGAAGCTGGTAACGTAACCTACTGTGATGACTCGACGCTCTGGACTCTTATGGTCATGTTCAAGTAAAGCTACCTTGTCACCGACTTCTAAAGGTGTATTGATTGCATCACAACGGTACTCTGTATCAGGGTGCTCCGATAAACTTTCCTGCCACCATTGTGTTAGTGTCTTACTTGTCATTCGCCTTGGCTCCTTTGTTGAACTGTTTGGCCCAATGATGTTCTGCTTTCACAACGTCAATGTAGTCCCGCTGGATGACCCTGTTGTTTGTTGTGCTGATTTTCACACAAGTCCGGCAGAACTTGTTGACTACGCCTACACCGAACCGCACTGTTGAGGTAAGACGCTTATCAATGAAGATTACCTGGTCCCCGACCGCAAGGAGAACTTTGCGATTGTCAAGATGATAAAAATTACCCTCGTCTGACTGGCTCAGCCAGTCTGCTTTCAGAATCCTGTACTCTTCTGGCTTGTAAGAACGCCGTGTCCTCTTGGGCGTTCTTTTCTGTACTTCGGTGGTCTGAGCTTTTACTTTTCTCTTTGTTGTGCTTCTCATGGTTTCTCCCTTCTAAAGATTAAAATTTACTGTTTTATATATTTTGGCTGCGAAAATTTTGCGAAAGTTCTTAAAATAACTCTGCTGGCTCATAAACTTTGTCGTTTGTCTTAATAGGCGCGAGTTCTCGGCTAACACTTAATGAGTCTAGGTACTCTTTTGTAAGCGCGCTGGTTGAGCGTACAAGCTCTGCGTTAAGCGAAATCAAACTGTGTGTTGTGGTCAGGGAAAACAGATACCGAAGGCCGCTCCCTCGCAACTCGTGTAGGGAGCAGAAGTGTGTCGCTAGGAGCCACTCATTGATGTCATCGAGTATGATAGTGACCTCAAAAGGGAGCTTGCGAGGGCTGAAAAAGAACAATGCTGAGTAAAATTCAAAATTTTTATACAAAGTCTCATAAGAAATTGCTATACGGGCTTCGTGTGACATCAACTGGTTTCGCTTAAATGTCTCTTGAATCTGCATTGCTATATTTAGGCTCATAATATTTTCTAGCTGACCGTCTGTGGCAAGTAGTACGACATCGCCGTTAAAATAACGGTAAAAATAGGCATTATCGTGGTGTTCCCAATTGGCTAGGTAGACAATACTATTAGGCTCTTCAAAGGGATTTGTGCTTGGCCCGACAAACGCAAACTGTGAATTGATGTGCTTGGCGTCTAGGAGCCGTGCTTTTTCGATTCCTTTCTCGTTGCGAATTGCTACGGTACGCCCGTATTTATCTTTAAGCATGAGTACACCGAAATCATCTTGCTCTAAGCTCTGAGGTAGCACATCTGACATTGAGGCGTTGATTGTGTTCATGCAAGCTACGTTGTCGAAGTCGTCCAGGGAAAATACTCTATGTAAGCCTAACTCTGCTACGCTGTCTCGGAACTTTGTTCTATCATAGTAGAACTTTCTGTAATCGTCATTGGGGATTCCGTTATCGAATAGGTCGTCTCCGTAGTAAGCTGCGGCGACTGCTCCGATAGGCAGACGGAGTATAGCTCTACTCACGTAGATGTCTCGACCTACACCTTCATTTGGCTCAGCAAGTGCTAGGAATAAACCTGTGCCGTCATGGAGGTCTGTAAGAGGAATAAGGATTCTATGTGTATAGTCGCCTAGACTGATGTTCTCGTTATAACCGATGAAATATTCATCCGGGCGTGAAATAAATGCACTGCATACATAGCCGCTGTTATAGTCGGTGGCTGGGAATGTACCTATGGAATGCACGTTACCCTCTGTAATACTGAAAGCTGAGGATTGCTCTTTTGATATATTGGGAATTTCTGTTAAGAGGTCAGGGTCAAGGTTTAAGCCCAACAATCTGTAGTTCACATAAACTGGTTCGCTGAAATACTCGTGTCGAACTCTTGAAGAAAGCATTACTGCTTCGGGAACCATTAAAGTCAATTGGGAATGATATACGTCTTTCGCCATGCTAGTTTTCTCCTTCTATTTTGTCCAACAACTTCTGCTGGTACTCCTTCATAAGCTGAGTAAACTTGTCTTTCAGCTCTTCGGCTGTGTCACAGGTTTTGAGTAAATACTCTAATGTTTCAAGGTAGAATTGTGTGTTTGGAACGGAATCTTGCTTCAATGTTGTCAGATAAACAAAATCCAGCATATCGTCAAGACTTGTTCTCAGGCTGACTTTGTTCTTGTATGCTAAAGTTATGCTCGACATTTCGGAAAAGTTGTTAATAAAATCGGAAATACCTACGTGCAAATGTACTCTCGTAGAAGCTGGAAAATCAAATGCCCCGTTTGGTGTGGAATACACTGATTCAGTCACAAGGTCGTTAGTCATTAAGTTTCTACTGTTACAACCGTGCAGAAGTTGAAATGCAGAGAGTAACAGGTGAATCTCTGGCCCTAAAAAGGAGAGTATAAGCGTGTTCTCTACAACATAGGACTTTTGTAAGAAGAACTCTGTTTCTTGCCGGTCCAGGTCTGAGTTCTTCTGCTCAAACATTACAAACAAACTGGAAATGTGCCGAGCGTCAATAAACTTGTACTTACTGTCTGTGCAATCGCTGTAGATTGCTACGGTATTATGAAATCCGTCCTTCAGGGTGATTGCGTTTGCTGGATGGCCCTCGTCTGCACTTTCGTAACCGTCAAAATCGTGCAAGGAAAAGTGCTTTCTAATGTTGAGGTTGAGGAACCAGTCAAGCAGGTTTACATTGTCAAGTGCTGTGCGTAAATGCTGGAACCACTGGGGGAACTCTTTGAGCTTATAAAAGTCTGGACCGAGCAATAAGGCTACATAGGTTGCTACTGGCATAAGCACTTCTGATGCTTCGGAAGTTCCGTCTGTCTCTGTGGGAACATGCAGAACATATAACCTGCCCGTGGGCATTGTCTCGGCTCGCTCTAAGGTTGTTTCATCAAGCATTTCGTTGTATTCAAGTGCTAAGGGAATTAAGTAGCCCTTTTTGAGGTGATTGATAAAGCGCTGATAAACCCTGCCTGCTCTGTTGGTGCACTTGCTGTATGGCGTGTAGAGCAGATGATTAAAGTTGGTGACTGTGTTGTAGCTCTTGCTGTCAAAGCACGTTACTGTTTCTTCTGTCTTAACCTGTGAGGGGGCCTTCTGATAAATGTGAAACTTGGGCTCAAACAAATAACGGTTAAGATAAACTGCATAAGCATAATAGCGTTCTACTAAAAAGTGTCTTGTGTCTGTCTTTGAGGCTCTAATACGAATAATTCTGGACTTTAATCTCTGTCGTGTTTTCATACGTTGTCTCCTTCGGAAATCGTATTGTTTTATTTGTATTTATGTTTGTGTATGTTTGGATGGTTTAAAATTTAGAAAATTGTGCTGTTAATCTTTGACTGCCGAACACTTGTTCGAGTCCCCTGCGTCCTCTGGAAATTTTTCGACCCTAGCCCATGAGATTATGCCCCTGTGACGCACGAGAAGCCCCTTTCCTGCCCTTAGAATCCCTTAGGCAGAAATTCCTCCACCTAAAAATTTTGAGCCGTCCTAGACCCCTTTCCGTGCGTTACAGCGTGTATCGAACAAGTGTTCGTTCTGTGAGTTTTCAGAATTTACAGAATTTTCCTTCTACAGAATTTTTGATGATTTTCTCTGAAATCCCTAGGTAGCCTTAAATACTAGGATAGGGTGCTTGTCTCAGCACCCTAACGCCTCGTATAAATATGTGGTAAGTTCGTCCTTTCTCAGAACATCTATCTCATCATCTGGAATATAGTCCAATAAACTGCTGCGGTGCTTTCCAAGTAACACGTAGGAGACTTCTGCAAGCTGTGCTTTTGTAAATCTGCCTGAAAGATTGCAACCGAATCCTCTGAGGTCGAGAAGAAGTTTCTCGTTTTCTGCCTGTCTTGCTTTGGTGTACATTACTCTGCCGTCCTCTTTGAATGTAACTCTGTCGGTAGTCAGATATGTTACGAATGTTGCAAGTGTTAATGCACAGGAAGTATAGCTATCTTTAATGATAAAATTCAGTAAGAAGCGGCACAAAAATTTTAACTCGTACAGGTTTACCTGGTAGATTGTGCTGTCTGCTATGTAACTGTCGATTGCCACACGGAACTTAGCGTCTACTGCTAACTTATCCAGTGAAGCTGTGCTTGGACGTTTAATGGTATAATCTTCTGTGATGTCCCGTCCCTCAAAGATAGTAGAGGCTGCTTCTTTTTCGCCCCTGGTAAACCGTAACTCCCATGTGTCCTTGCTAGTCGAAACAAATAGGGAATCACGTTGTCCACGCTGGCCTTCTGCCCTTAAAATGCTGTTGATGAACAGGCTGTCAGGACGCTGTTTACGGTAGAGGCAAGGCTGGTATGTGTTTCCACCCTGATTTTGAAGGTAGCAAAGATTGTTGATAAGGTGGGATAGGGTTGCATAGTGAAGGACATTTATCCTGTTACTATGTGCATTGACAAAGTTTACGAGGTCATCTAGCAGGTAGCCAAGTTTTTCCTCAAAATAAGTGCTTTTCATCATTTGTTTCTCCCTTCCATAGGTGGTATCCCCGTAACCCTTAAAGGATACCAAAGTTTTCTTTGAATATTTTGTCTATCTCCTGCCAACATTGAAGATATTCAATAGGTGGCGTTTGAATCGTAATGGTGAATTTCTGTCCTGGCTTAAAGCCTATTGTCCTTAACAACGACACATAGACTTTCTCCGGCGCACTGTCATAGTTTACTTGGTCGAGTAACTCTTGCAGTTCAGGATAACCTGTGTATTTTAGCGAATTAGACATCTGCGAAGGCAACTGCACAAGAACTTTCTTGGTTAGCTCTACTTCTTTTGACTTATCTGCTGACTTCATTAGGAACAAAGCATTTGTTCTGTAGAGCGGCTGTAGTAGTATGTAACGCTGAATAAACTTGTCTAGGTTCCGTAATGTCGGTATTCTGTCACTGAACCACAGGATGTTGTTTGAGTACAAGAATGTAAGGGTGTCAAGACGTTTTCCATCAACACTGTCGTTATCTACTCGGTTGAACCCGCGTCCACCATTAACCTCAAGTAGTTTTAACAAGGTAACTGTTTTTTGTGGCCCAGTGAAGCTATCAATTAAGTTGGCTCTAAGTAACCAGTAGATAATTGAGTTGTTTAACAACTTGTTCTTATCAAGTAGCTCAACAGGCAGTGAGTCTGACATTATAGCTAGTGACCTATCACTCTGAAATGAGAAGTTGTCCGTTAAGGTATAGCCGGGTGTGCTTATTTCTTCTTCCCCTAAATCCCACTGGAACCTAAAATAAGGTAATTTAAGAAAACCTGGGATTTTAGGTAGTCTCTGTAAAGCTATTGTGGTAAGCAGTCTGTTCAATTCGGCGGTACCTTGCCATATCTTCATGGGAATGATGAACAGCAAAGGATTGTTGTCTGTTGTTGAGCCTATCGTCTTGGGCATATAAAAAGCTGAAACGATTGTATCAATCTGCTTTGGATAAACTACTATGTTTACTTTGTTATAGTCATAACTTTTAAGAAACTTCTCTTTCTTAAAGGGCTTCATATAATCTCGTAAAACGATTGCCGTATCTGGCAGGCTCCGCAGTGTTCCGTCTGCTATCTCTTGTGCTCCTCTAAAATCTAGTAGCTCAACTACATCATTAGTCGAAGTTACTACGTTTGATATACCTTTTCTACAATTTGGATTGCTAACAAGGGTGTTTTTGGCTGACTTGTTACCCTTGGCAGATTCAACCATTAAATAAGGTGGCTGCTCTATATCCTGCGTAAAGAAACTTGCTGTCCCGTATAAATCCTCATAGCCTTGGGCAGCTTCATCTACTTTATTAAATAAAGCTAGTTCTGAACTGTAGTCGAAAGTGCTGTTAAGGAACCGCAACTTCTTCTTTGTCTGTTCTAGCCACTTCTCGCACATGTTAATGAAGTAGATGGGTAGCTGATAAAGCTGTGAAGAGTCGTCTACGCTTAAGCAAAGGTGCTCACTGAGTTCGTCTAGGCTCTCCTTTGAGTCACAGGGATAGCAGCTTGCGTCTAAAATGTTTATGATGTTTTCTAGCTGGTAGGACTGTGAGGTCCAGTTTGCTGTGCCGTAAGAAGGAAAAACTTCATAGGACCTAAGGGCTGAAGCTATACGGCTGTTAAACTCCTGCCTCTTGTAAATGTGTGAAACAACAATCCACTCGTCTAGGGTGGCTGCAATTAGCATGGGGCTATTGCTTTTTGTGTCCCATACTGCCACTCTTGTATAACGTTTTGAGTTGCGAGTAAAACGGAGTACAAAGTCCATTTGTTGCTTTTGCTTTGATTGCTCTGGAGTGATACCTTCTAATAAATAATCGTAAATTCTACTCTCGGAATTGGCTTCAAATACATTTGAGTGTGCTATCGTATAGCCTTTGCGAAGGGAGACTTCATAAAAGACATTGCCGAATATAGAACCAGAACCTGAGGCTGCCTGTAAGAGTAAACGGTAAAATATGCGATATAAATTCCTTGGCAAATGTGTGTCTGGGTCACTATACTCTAGTACAATACTCTTAAACTTCTTTTCGATATAGAACTTTGCTGTCTGCTGGTTGCTGAATGTTATTGTAATGGCTGTGAACTTTCTTTGCTGGGAACTAAAGTTTCCTTCGACCCACACGATTGAAGGTTCTTCGGTAACTTGTTGAAGTCCGTGGCATAGCACATTTTTCTGTGCTAACTCCGTGGCTGAACTCGCTAACTGGTTGTAAACTGATAGGGGTACTGTTTTAACTGAATTGGTGTTGTCATGCGTGTTCATAAGTTTCACTTTGTCCCCATGTAGTTCTACGGGATATATCATTTAAACTCTCCTTCCTCTAACCAATCATGGAACATTAGTCCCCTGCCTACTAGGCTTAAACGTGTTTTATTATATAAGTCATGTAACCGTCTACGGTAGCTGTCTATAATGTTTGACCTAACTTTGATAATGCTTCTAATCTAGGTAACAGTATTTTAAATACACAGCACTGTGCAAACAAGCTATTGGGAACCAATACATTTCTAAGGTAATCTAGTGTAACTCTATTGCGAACATATCTGTCACGCAAGTTCATAAGCACTACTTCGTTACCATGAATCTCTACGGGAAATAGCATACTTTTTGTCTCCTTTACTTCCGCTTTTTCGCTGTTTTGCTTGATGTTTTGGGTTTTAAAGTTTGCTTTAGGTTAATTAGGCCGTTATAGACTAATAAGCTATCTGAACCATCGGACTGATAAACTTCGTTGATGTACACAATTCTGTCAAAAGTTAAGTCATAGGGCTTTAAGGGTTCATTGTTTTCTACTGAGGGATAATGCAGTTTACTGCTGTTACTTAGGTCGTAGGCTAAGTGACCTACATACTGCTTACATAGTGTTACTTCAAAATCATGTTGGGTGTCATAGCGATGTATGAAAGCTGACTGACAAATTGCGTTCTTGTCTGCTACTTTAAATGGCTCACTGCTGCTAATGTATAAGGGAAGTATGAACTGCTGCTCGTCGCTATGTGTAAATAGTATGGGTACTAAATAGAAAGCTGAGTTAATTAGCAAGACTGTAATAGGAACTAAGCAGTAGGTTTCCCAGAAAGTTAATAGGATAGCTGTTTTGAAATCTGTTTCTGCCAAACGCTTCGCATGGAAGCGTCCATAGCTATCGGGAGTAAAAATTAGCTGTGCTTCGGGGCAAGCGATTCCTGCTAAGGCAATTTCTAGTCTGTCATACTGGTCGTATAATTTCTCGGTGTCCCCATAAAATAAGTAAGAGTTATTGATTCTCTGATTTAACCCCATTTCTTTTAGTATGGGAGTATGAATATCTGTCAGGACGTGTCTATCAAAGTCATATCGGCATGGAACACTGTTATAGGTACCAAGCCAGACTGAAAATTCTTTTGGTGTACCTCCTAGGGATTTTGCATAGTTGCTTAATTTGTCGAAAGTGAGTTTTAAGTTCCGACGAATCCGCATTGGGAGCTGCTCTAATGCACTAATAAATGTCTGCGTTCTTAAATATTTTAAGTTTTTCTGTTGGTTTGGAGGGACATTTCTCTGGTCTGATACCTGTGTGTTCCCTAGGTATACGCCAGTCACTTCCGGGAGCGAAAATGCTGTGCGTCTGGCTAACGTAATTCCTGCTAAATAGAGCATTTTGTACCCCTTTCCTTTCTCTCAAAAGTCAAAATTATGTTCTAAAATAAAATTATATGCTCTATATAAAAATAGGGACACCTCGAAAAATTGGAGGTGTCCCTTCTTCTCGTTTTTATTTTATTCTGCTGGGTTGTAGACCTGTCCCACGAACAGTGGCTTACTCAGCTGGGTGTCGTAAATCATAAACAGGAATGGCCTGTCAAAGTTCAACTCATATGTCTCAGGAACTTGCTGTACTGCTGATGTTACTTCCATCATCCCCTGGGTGACTGCACTTGCTTCTGTTCCCTTCTCATTGAAGTCAATGGCTGTGTCCTGCTTTACAAGTGAGAAATATACGTTGTAGCCGTCTGCTACTTCAAACCCTTCGGAGAAGTCTGCTTTTGTGCTGTCAAACATATCCGTCAATCCTAAACCTTTTAGGGTGTCATTTAATGTTGTTGAGCTGTCAAACTTGAACTTAGGAATCCGCACATCTACGAAATACTTTTCTGCTCCGTCTTTTGGCTCCTTAAGATTTGTAAGGTCAAGGTCTGATAATCTGATTTCTCCATCTTTATTTGGAAGGAATCCATAAAATCTGTATCGGCCTTCGTCCTCTGCGTAATCTACTGAAAAAGCCTTAACGGTTGGTGTTGTGTAATATCGTATTGAGTTTGTTCTTGAGTTCCCTGTCATGCAAACTGCCGGAACCATAAGTTTCTCACCGTCAACTGTCTTAAACTCGAAGTTATCTTCTGTCTGATAGCCGGTCTCTGTTACGTCTGCCCAGGTACCTTTAAAGTGTAACACGTTGACTAACAATGCGATGAAGTTCTCCTGCGTGAATGTGTCGGAAGCGATTGGACTCGTGATTTGTCCGTTTGTCAACTCGCTTATTTGATTGTTTAGCTTGTCGGCTAAGGTCATCTTGTTAGCAGAAGTAACTTCTTCGATTGAGGCTCTAATATTTTCAGAGTTTTCTAATAAACTCCTGTATGCGTCCTTGATTCGGACCCTGCTGTCCTGCATGTTGACCGCTACAATGTTTGCTGAATTAACTGCTTCACTGTCCAGGTCCAACTCTGTAGAACCTACGAAACTCTTTAACTGTTCTAAAGTGTCACCTGCGGCTCCGTACTGCGCCATCTGTAACATTGCGTCTAAGCCTACGGGAGATACCATAAAGTTGCTTGTCTGCTTGTCTGCCCCTGCGGCTGCCTGTGTAAGTAATGCGGCATTGCGTTCATTGATTCCGATTAAATCTGTGTTATCCACTAATTCCTCCGGTAAATTCAGTTTCTTGTTTTCAACGTCTACCCAACTCGTGACTTCCTCTACTCGGTTGATGTCATCTGTAATGGCTGTACTCAATCTGTCTACGTCTACTTTGCTTATCCCGGCTTTGCCGTTAATAAAGCGTGTCAAGACTAAGATTGCTACAATTACGATAACTGCTAAAAGGATGACTACTGTTGAGATTGACTGAAACCGTTTATAATTGTGGTCTACTTTGATTTCTTTCTTGTTGTCTGCCATTTCTCTTGCTCCTTCTGTCGGCTGTGCTGCTAAACTTTTAGTTATGCCAACTTTGTTGCAATCCAACTGACGAACAAGACGGTGAAGTGTGCTACCATGAACCAGGCTGAAATGTTTGCTACGATTTCACAGATAATGTGCTTTAGGGTTCCTATTGCTATCCACTCGTTTCCTCGCTCGTACTCCACTAGAACCATTTGGTGCTCTCGGAGCTTTTCTTCTTTTACTAGGCTGATTACTTTGTTCGAAGTAACGTCTACTCGCTTCGCTGTCTTTAGCATTGGCTTGTAGTCTACAAAGATTTTTGTAGGATACCCGTCTTTGTCTCGCTTAATCTCTGTTATCTGCCCGTAAGTTGATTGAATCTGAGAAAGGGAAATAACTCTCACATCCGATAAAATCACTGATATGCAAGTTACCAGTGTTGCTATGGTAACTTGCATATCCTCTCGTAGGAAGTAGCCTAATAAACAGCCTGTCAGACACGCTATCGCTGTCACTATCTTGTGCAGTCGGTTGAACTTATCCATGTCTTTTATCTTTTCGCTGTACTGCATTTCTTATGTCTCCGTCTTTGGTTTATGCTTATGCACACATATAGACTACCATATGTTCCTCTGTCATTTCCTGCGTAACCTGGTTGCGCTCGATTTCCGCAATCCTCATAATTTTCGTGTTCGGCGTCTCACCAATTCTCATTTCGATTACTGGCGTTGCAAAAGGACTAATCGCCTGGTCGAGTACCTTGAACACTACATTTAGCGTAACTCCCTCGATGTCTTTCGGCTCACCACTGTAGTTCTCTGCAATGATTGTCATTGCGTCCTCGGCACTCCCTGAACCTCTACGGTTCACCAGCATTGTCATCTTGTCCTCTGCCTCATCGTACTGGAACTGTACTTTTGAAGCTGCGGTTCCGTTCTCCATCACCGACAAGACCATCTTTACTAAGTTTACGAACATCTCCCTGTTAAACTGCAACCTCGCTTTGTTGCAAGGTGTCTGTTCATAACTCATCAGGGTCGCCAGTTCCGACTGCTTGGGGTTCGTGTTTACTAACATAACCGCCAGGGAGTCATCTTCGTTCACTACTTTTGTGAAACGCTTGTCATTTGTCAAAAGAACTTTCACGGCATCACCGCTGTCTTTCTTGAAAATCTCTACCATTCTGCCGGTAAGTGTTGCTGAAAGACTGATTGCTGGGACATCTACGTTGGTAAAGCCGTCTTTTGTTACATAGCTCTTTCCGGGAGCAAACGCCATTCCCATCTGAGGACTGATAGCACATACGGGAGAGTCGAGCGTCTTAATTAACCTCTCAAAAGTTCCGATAAACTCTGACTTTTGCACTGTTACGAAGTCATTGCCCTCTTCGGGAAGATACAGCAGTTCGTAAGGTGCTCTCGTTGTTGCACTGAATCTCACGTTTGAAGATACGTCATAGAAGCGAACCTTTGTATTCACTTCCATACCCTTCTGGTTGCTTACCTGGTACTGACCGTCCTCTCCGACAACCAACTCCCCGTTGTCATCGTAGTTTGCAACCATCAGGTACTTATTAGAGGAAAGCTCTAAACTATCTCCGCTGATTGTGATTGAGATAGGAGCAATGTGGATATTGCCTGAGGGCTTGAACAGCTCTAAGCGGCTGCCCATCAGCTTAATGTCCACGATTGCTTTGAATGTGGTATCACCTTCTTCACTCTCGCCATACAACTTTCTGTTGTAGGTGATGTTAGGGTCTGAATAACAAACCTGCATGTCACTATCGGAGAAGTCCAGCATTGCATAGACTGTCTGTTTGTTGTCCCCGGTGAGCTTCTTTAAATCATCAAACGCTGACTGTAAATCGGCATACTCAAGTCTCATAAACTTTGTTTCCTTTCTATGATTTGAACCTTAATTGTTGTTTACGGGCTTACCGATTACGTCTGCCCCTGTGAAAGCTCCCATGCTGGGAGAACCGAATGTTCCGAAGGGAGAATTGAGAGGTCTTGCGGCCTGTCCAACATTCATTGATACTGTTACACCATCATCCTCGGCTCCTTCGTCTGCTGAAATATCATCTGTAGCTTTTTTAGCAGCTTCGTTTGCTGTCTGTGTAGGTGCCTGTGTGCTTGGCTGTGAGGGACTCTGTACACCACTTGGCATTGCTCCGAAAGCTCCGATTGAAGGAGCGGGAGGTGTGTTTCCCGAAGGCTGCTTACTTGCCTGCGCCCCGAAACTGCCAAAACTTCCCATGGAGCCGAACCCTGCATACCCTGCATTTGCATTAGGCTGTGCAAACTGCTGTGCGGGTTTAGATGGCTGAGCAAACTGCTGTGTTGCTGACTGTGTAGGCTGCTGTGATGACTGTGCTGGCTGACTTGCTGGCTGTGCAAACTGCTGTGCGGGTTTAGGTGGCTGAGCAAACTGCTGTGTTGTCTGAGTAAAAGGCTGTGACGTTACTTTGTGCGGAGTCTGCTGTGTTGGCTGAGCTGTCATTGACTGTGAAGGTACTGACTCCGCAAAGGGATTTGCTGTTTCCTCGCTGTTAAACTGCTCTGCTTCTCCTGCGTCACCGTTGTTGATACGGTCAAGCAGCTCTCTGCCGTTACGAACAACGTTCTCAATCTTCTTTGTCATTTCCTCATATACCTGGTCGAGATTCGCTGTCGTTACGGGATAGCCGACAATCGCTGAAATCTCCTTTAAGTCTGCCTGGAGGTCCTTCTCCAAAAGCTCCTGCTTTGCCAATGCCTGGTTAGCTTCGTTCAGTGCGGCCTGACACTCTCTGTTGTACTGTCTAATTTCTGCAACGCTAATCATTTGTTTCTCCTTTTTTACCTTGTAAAATTTCAAAGATACACCGCTTGTTACTTTTTGGTCAGCTTAATTCCCTTTAAGGAGTTCGACTGCCTTTTTGCGGTACCTAATGTCTACATCAAGCATACCCATTATCATATCTTCGGGATTGCCGTAACCGATTGAGAAATTCGTAAGGTTGTTTACAATGTCTGTAAGGTCAACCTTATGTGTCTCGTGAATCTCTTTCTTGTCCTGCTTCTGCTCAATCAAGCTCAGGTTGAAGCTCTTTTCAAGCGGCCACAACTGAATTGCTTCATTGTACAATTGGATGCGAGACTCATAAACTTCTGCGATTGCAAACTCACCTGCGTCTGGGTTACCAGTTGATAGGTACTGAGGTCTTGCCCAGCAAGGAAGCTGCCATGCGAAAATCTTTCGTGTGCCACCACCATCTACTACTCTACCCGTCTCTGGGTCCACCTTTTTGATGAAGCCCTGTACCAGTGAGTTCTGGTGGATGTGACCACTTATTACTCCCTCGATGTTGAACCAGTAGGGATGATTTGTAAGGTTGATTACCTTTGCACTTGGAGGCACTTGCTGTCCCTCGAAAACGAACCAGTTATGAGCGACTACGATTGTTTTCATTCCAGGAATTGTTGAGGGGATTGCCTCTTTGCTGTACTCTTTGTCGTAGTCCACCATCAAGAACTCTGTCTTGCCTAGGTGTAAGCGTGTACTTGGACGGAACTTACCACGCTCTAAGTAGTATTCATATTCCGTCATTGTGTTAGAGGCCGTGTCGTGGTTGCCTTTGACCATGTACAGGTTGCCACCAAGCATTTCATTGAGCCTGTCTAACACGTTATCAACCTTGATTCTATAACTTAAATCCTTGAATCTACCGTAGGAGAAGTCTCCTGTTAAAATAACATGAGTGAGAAACTTGTCTCGGACGATGTTCATAATCGTCTGAAAGTATTCAAGGCTTTCTGTGGGATAATCATTATGCTGTCCGTAGTCCCTGTCACATAAGTGGGTGTCACCAAAAATCCCCACTCTTGCAACGAGTTTCTCGGAAGTAGTGTTTTCCATATGTTGATTCCTCCTAAGTAGTTTGGCTGCTTTTCTGTTGTGCTGTTAAACTGCCTGTTCACTCTCGGCTGTATTCATTAGCACTAGCTCTCCACAGTTGGGGCATACACCGTACACAGCACCGCTGTCATGCAACTTTTGATGTATCTCGTTTGCAAGGGACTTGCTCTGAGCGTACAGGCTCTTCTGCTTCTCGATTGCGTCTACTCTCTGCTTTGCCTGTCCCAGCAGTTCAATTAGGCGCGTGTCGATTGTTTCTAAGCTCTTCGCCCGTGTGTCTGTAGTAGCTCGTAACTCGTCAAGGCTGCGTTGCGTGTCCCTTGCATGACTTAATCGCTGTACTACGGTAATTAAGTTCTCGTCTACACACTCTACACTCTTGACGGCTTGTGCTTTACGGTTCGCCGAAAACAGCTTCGCAAGCTCTGCTGTTTTTCTGCGGGCCGCTTCGAGTATGTCTAACTCATGCGTATCAATCTGCTGGAGGTTTTTTGCTTCTCTGTAACGTGCTGTTTTTGTGAGAAGTCTGTTAAACTCTCCGTGATTTCTGTGTGCTCGCTCTAAGGTGGCTACTAGAACTTCATTGATGTCTGACAGAGGTTTTAGCTGAATTGCTAAGTTTGACTTGCGCTTAATTGCTGCGATTTCTCGGCTCTCACTGTTTGCTTTGGCAACACTCTGTAAAGCCCCAAGGCTCTGCTTCAAGGATGCTTTGATTGATACTAAGGGAGCTGTGTCCACTAAATGTATCTTGCGTAGCTCTGACTGGCACGTTGCTATGCTCGTCTTTAAGTCATTTACCTCTGCGCGCCGCTCGTTTGCTTCTTTGGTACCTCGCTGTATTGCCTTGTAGATACTGTCAATCTTTAAGGCATTGTACATTACTTTGTAGTCGGTACTACTTGAAGTATCTACAAAAAGCATGAGGTCTTTGTACAGTCTGACATTGAGCACTTCTTTTGTTTCGGGTTCAATGCAAAAACCCATATAGTCCTGTACGGGTTTCGGTACTTCATTGTCGTCAAGTTTATCTATGTGATAAACCACTTCCATTTGACCTTTTTCGTTGGGCTTAAAAATGTCAAATGCCTGTCCCTTCTCAGCTTTTGTGCGGCGAATTACCGTGCCATCGGAAAAGGCTGCAAATATCTGCCACTCTGCTGTACCTGACCTAATAAACTCCTTGTGCGTTCTAGGCTCTTTGTTTGTCCCCAGTAGGCGTACACCGAATGTTACACTTGACTTTCCGATTTCGTTTCGGCCTGACAGAAAAACGATTGGTGACTTAGACAAGTCGATTGTTACGTCTCCTAAGCTACGGAAGTTCACAAACCGTAAGGCCAGTAGCTTCGGATAGTTATATTCCATGCTCTCTTGTTCCTCCTTTGTACGGATTCTTAAAAGTTACTTACGGCAAAGTCTGCTAAGAACACGCTCAATGCGATTACTGCGTACAATCCCGTAAATAAAATAAATTTCAACCTTATTACTGATAGGTAATGACCTATCTCACCTGCAAGCGTCCCACGAACACTCTTACGGTAGACTAACTTGATAATAGAAAGTATCACAATTATCGCCAGACAGCCTAAAAAGAAGATGAATAGGTACGGCCCGTTGCCTACATCAAATTGGAAGTCCAAACCGTTTACCGTCATTGTAAGGCTCCTTTCGGTAAAATTAGAGTATCGTAACTAAGATGTTTAACTCGAATAGGGACATGATAAATTGTATGTACATATAAACACATGCTCCCATTCCTACAATGGCTACGCTTGAATAAATCGCTAAGTCGATTGCTTTATTTGAACGGACTACTTTTATTGTTGCTGGCAGTGAAACTAGCAGTAAAATCAGCAGGCCAAAGATAATGTAGATGAGGCTGAGTCCCACAAGTCCAAAGCTGTTGTACATGAAATCGGAGATTAGTATTGGAATTGATTGGAGGCTTTCTAGCAAGCTCACGCTGTCTCACCTGCTTTCTGAGGTGCGTCTATGATTGCTCGATAGACTTCTGAAAGTGTCTCGTATTTGTTTCGGATGCCATTGTCGAACATCCAGGTGGCTTTGTGGTCGTCCCCGAAGTACGTTAAGCCTATCTCGATTCTCTTTGTTTTGTCGCGGCTGATGATTACGTCCATTGAGACTACCAGAAGCATTTTGTAGGGTTCTCCAGGCTTACCACAGGTATGTAAGTACGATGTATTGTAACTGATGTCTACTACTTTACGACTTAACATATCGAGTAGGGTCTTTAAATAGCGTTTGCTCTTCTCGATGTTTGCTTGCTGGAGCTGTTGTATTGCTTCTTCGGACTTGTTCAATAGAGGCTCAGGTAATGTCAAGCGATTGTTGTTGATTCTGCGTACTTGTACAGGCAAGTATGTTGAACTGAACCAACAGCCGAACTCTAACGGAGTGAAGGAACGACACTGCATATCCGTCATCTTTGTTGCTTGAGTACGAAAGTCCACGACTGGCTCATTATTGTGGTCTACTGTGAGTCTTGCGTAACCTTTTAATGTGCCCTCCGGCAAATAACAATGAACCCACTCGGAGGCTGTGTCACCATTGATAGTGTACGTTCTACACTCATTGATGAAGCTGAACAGGTCCCGGTTCGTCTTGATTCGTGGGTCGATTACAAAGAGCTTGACAAAGGGAACTGATAGACTCCTTGGCTCGTCCATACCCCTAGCCCATATGAGATAGTTTACTCCTTTTCGCCCAATGTAAGCGTCAAACTTCTTGTTTTTGATAAGGGTTGTCATTTTCGCCCTCCTATCTAATAAACTGTTGCTGTGCGTTAGTGCAGATGTTCTAGGTCTGGCGTCTTAATGCCATAGGCTGAAAGCAACTTGTACGCAATCTTGTCTGCACATTTCGGACACCACCTGTACTTAATTTTGGGAGGCATACCTACATTGAAATGCTCTACCGAGGCATTGAAGGTAGTTACGACTTGGTCGCCTGGCTCGAATACCCTGCCGCAAAGCATACATTTTTCGGCCCCAGGCATTGGCGTTTTGCCTACAAGGGATGTGCTGTATGTGCGAGCATTGAAAATTTTTACTTCGGGAATTGTTTCTTTTCCCCTAAGGTACTCGTGACGAACTATTTGGCTAATTTCTCCGCCAAAGGAAGGAAGTAATCTCGTCATCTGCCTGAACTGGTGCTTGCGAACTGCAATTCCGTTGACTACCTCATGGCTCTGGTATCCGTAAATCTCATTGGCATTGAATTTCTTTATGCGTCCCATACTTGTTTTCTCCTTTGATTTATTTGGTGCCGAAGCGTTTATCCACGGCTGCTTTGTACTGCTCTCTGCGAAACCCACACAAAATTGCAGAACTCGCTGTCATTATCACGAAAATATACAAGATTGTTGTGGTAACTGCTAGTAACCCGCTAGAGATTGTGAAGGCTACATAGAACTGTGCAATGAAACCTAGGAGGAAGATTATTCCCCAAACTTTTGAAGCTGCTTTGTGGTTGCTTTTGTTTTCTTTCATAATAATTCTCCTTTGTGATGGTTCTACACTATGCTCTTTTCGTGTGCCGTGTCAGTTGTCTCTGATGACTCGCTATTTGTGCCCGGCTCTATGTTATCTATTGATGATAAGTACATCTGCCCCTTAACAAACTGCTCTATCTTGTCGGCACTGATTTTTGCACGTAGGTAGTTATTAAAATTTAAAAGTGTCTCTAACAATTCTTCTTTTTTGGTGTGCTTCAAGTCATAATATTCATATGCGTTGAAGCGAGGACGGTAGAAAGCTAATCTGTTGATTGGCCAATCAAAGGGAATGTAGCGTTCCCCTATCATCCGCTTGTCATGTGAGGCTTTTGCTAAGCAATCAATTAGGTAGTAGCCCCAAAGCTGTGCGAGGTCGTCTTGTCTGTAGCCTTGATAACGGGAAGTTTTAAACTCATATAAGGTTTCATCAAAATAAAGGTCAGCAACTGCTCCGCTTAGTTTTCCTGACAAGCCAAAAAAGAAGGGACTGAAAACAATGTTGTGCTTTCGCTCTGGTAAACTCGGAAAGAAACTATTCGCAAACTTGTATGTCATATTCAACACATCTGATACTAAGGATTTTGTGATTGTCTCTGTAAACTTCTTACAGTCTATGTGGTCAAAGGTATTTAAGTGAGGTAGGCCGTCTATTAGAGCTATGAAACACGCCACTTTGCAAATATCCCTAAATGTGTCTGCTGGGTCTGTGTAAAAGTCTTGTTCTTCCACGTAGAAATACCGCCATATCCGTATCTGCGACTCTAGGTAGAGCTTACGGAGGCTATAGGCAAAAGCTTGTTGCTCTGATGTCTTTGCTTCTTTCTGCACTATCTCGATTGCTCGTTGGGCGTTTGTAGTATGAAATAAAAAGTTGTGGCCTGTTCGCTTAGATATTAGGATTCTCGCCATGTAATCAAAGGCTGCCCCTGCAAGTGCTCGTTGGTTTGCACCACTGACTTTGGAATCAGCAATTAGCCTGTACTCTCCGCTAAACGCTGTGCAGTCTGTTCTGTTGGTGTAGAACAAATCTTTATTGGGAAGGTGCTGTAAAAGAATCTTGTCTAGCTCTGGGTCACTGTGCTCTCGAAGTATTCTGCTGAAAGCCATTTGGAAACTCCGTTCTATTTGTTAGGTTTAGTTGATATTCGTGTATTGTTTTATGGAAAAAGAAAAAAGGACCGATGTAATGTGCTCGGCCCTTTTGTGAAATGCAATTTAGGATTTTTAGGAATTTCAAAAACGTTCTTTTTAATTTCTAGGGCAATGCCCTTGTTATTCAGTTGTCTTTTGTTTGTTGTATGCCGCCGGTTCCGTCCCGGCGGCATTGAATCTATTGGACTCTACTACAGGCTGTTCGGCTTACTGAACCCCGTTAGGGATTCCACCCCACGGAGGTGTCATCTGAGCCTCACCGAAGCTGTTAGGAGTTCCGGGTGCCGGTGCGTTTTCGCCTGTCCCTGCTCCAGGAATCGGCTGGAAACCATAATTGTTCATCGGTGCCTGCTGTGTAACCTGCTGGTTCATCTGCTGGGCCTGAGTCTGCCCTGCGCTATGAGCAGGTGCCTGCTGTGCCGGTTCCTGACCTGCAAAACCATTAGGTGCTGGAGTAAATCCCTGAGGAACCGAACCAAAGCCCTGCGCCCCAAAGCTAGGCGCCTGCCCGAAGTTCGGTAATGCTCCCTGCATGTTCTGAGGTACGCCAGGTCCCTGTGTGGGTGCAGAAGCCTGCTGTCCAGCCCCAAGTGCCGGATAACTGTTGTTTGAACTTACACCATACTCACCATACACCGCCGGCTCACCTGCGGCCAGCTTGGTCTGGTACTCGTCCCACAGACGAAGTGCTCTTGCAACGTCGGACTTCGCTGTTTCCTCGCTTACACCCTGGAACTCAGGATAAGGTTTAACGATGTCATCCCAGTTAAACTGCGTTGCTTCTGCCTGGATTTTCTCCATCAGAGTAGGAGTAATCGCCGTAAGGGCTGTGCTGGCCGGAACTGCCATGTACTGTGCGTCACCAACTACATGGCGCTTGTCATCACTGTCGCCGTAAGTGATAATCATTTCGGAACCTGCCAGCTCACCCTGAGGTACGCCAGTCGTAAGAGCCAACTGATTAACTGCCTTCTGGATGTCCTCCAACTGAGAAGGACTCAGACGCATAATCTTGAACTCATAAGCCGGTAACCCGGTTTCCTGGTCCATTTCAGGCTGGTTCTTGCTGTTCAGAACGAACTTAGCTACAAGGACGTACAACCTCTGCTTTGCGTACCCGATTTTCTGCTCACTTCTGAAAGAAGTTGACAGGTTCTTAATCTGATTCTCGATAGCGTCTGCCGTCATTCCCTGTGACATCATCCGCTCACGCTCTTTCTCAACACGGTAATCAACGATTGCCCTTGCGTCATTCACTCTCTCGCAATAGGGGCACTGTCCAGAGTAAATCGTGTTGCCCGTCGCCGGGTCAATCACCGGCTGGTCCAGCTTCAAGCAAGGAACTAACTTGTAATCATTAGCATTCATCTTGATGTCGTGGGTCGCCAGTGCGTAAGAGCAAAGGCCCCTCTTAACAACCTGCTGGCCATTCTCCATGACCACCTGGTCCATAAAAGGGAAGTACAGTCTCGCAACTTCTCCCTTCTTGGGAGAGTATTTCAGAGGTGAACCTGCCTGACTATCCAGGTACTCCTGTACGCTTGTAACCGGTCTGCTATGTGCCTGCATGAAACTAATCATATCTTGTTTGTCTCCTTTGTCAATGTACTTTGGTGAATGTTAATCTTAAAATGTGAAATGTGTAATGTGTGTTGGTAAAAAAATGTTTTAAATGCTGCTAAACTGTGATTTTGCTTGGCTGATAGTCATGCACGTTAAGAACTGTTCATTGGCCTGTGGTTCTCCTTTCTGTGTATTTATCTATATTTAAGTCATAGACGGGACTGAAGTTTTACCCTCAAGAATCATCTATGAACTGTGTCGCTTTGCTTTTCTGCGTCATTGTTACTCTCCTTTCTTTAGGTATTTGCCGCTCTAACTACGGCTGTGTACTGGCCCTAGAACGTGTCGTCGTCGCCCTCCAGGTCGTCATCCTCATCCTCATAATCATCTTCATCATACCCAAAATCATCCGGGTCGAAGTCTGAATCATCTTCATCATCATCATCATCATCATCGTAATCTTCCGGGTCGTCCTCTAAGCCCACATCCTCAGTGTCATCACCACCGGCAAAGATGTCGTCCAAAAACTCGGACTCGTCAACTGGCTTCTCAACTTCCTGGTTCGTAGATTTGTTATCCATAACCATGTCTTTGTTCTCCTTTCAGAACATAAAATTTATACTGCGCCACCATATACTTTTTGGAAAGCCTGTTAAAGTGCTACAGGGTAGTCCTTATAAACTAGGCCATCGCTATATGTGCGCTTTAGTTCATTTATGATTAGTGGAAAGCACTGTCTGTAGTGCTCTCTCCACTCGTCATACTCTAGGGCCTTTGCTGTGTCCTTAAACCCGTTAGGTGTCCTTATCAGGAATGACCTGTTGAAGTCCCAACGCTTGATTGTCCTCTGACCAGCTTCATCGTTATCAGGTACTTTAATAATTCCGTAGGGAAGTCTGTTAAGAATTAAGTTCTTGTATTTACTCTCTCGGACACCGCACCATGCAAATGAGTTCTTGTAACCAAGCCCTCGGAAGGCTAGTGCGTCTGTGATACCCTCTGTAACGATTGCGTATCCCTCTTGAATTGCTAGAGGGAAATATTCCATGCCGTAAAGGTCGTTTAAGCGACTATAATACTTGGCCGTCCCGTAAACGTATCTCTCATTCATGTCTGGTCGGTAACCTACATGATTGATGATGTTGCCCTTCATGTCTTTTATTGGAAACACCCAACGACCATTGTAGATTGGCATGTTGTTTGCGGGAGATATAACCCCAAAATCTTCAACTGCGTCTAAGTAAGACGGATGAAGCAGTTCCATTCCGTGTTCAATGAAAAACACCCCTGCGTCCTCGAATACCTCAACGGGAATCTTTCTTAATTCTGAAAGTTCTTTTAACTTATCAGGGTACTTATCATAAGAACGTGCTTGAAGTTCTTTGATATAATTATTAAACCGGGACTGGAACTTTTCGTAATTTTGCTCGTATGTTGTCATTAGTCTGACTCACTTCTTATCTCGGCTGCCACTGATTCGGATAGTTGGGCTGCTGTGTTGACTGAGTTGTCTGCTGGACTGGCTGCTGTCCTACTGGCTGGTTAACGGTTCTGTTGTAACCCTGCTCAAAGTTATTGGCTTTCTGTGCGCCCTGTACGGCGCTCTGCATAACAGGTGTGTTCGTCATCATCTGCTGTACATTGGCTGAACCAATACCATTGGGAGCACCATTAAACATTGAGCCAAACTCTTTCTCTGCGTCCAGGCCAGTGATTGATTTGTACTTGGCCGCCATGCTGTTTACATAGCTTTCAAGTGCCTGTACACGGAGAATAAACTCCTGCTGTGTAATGTGTCCCTTTGTAACAAGGTTTGCCATAGCCGCATATTCGGCCTGTGCCTCTAACAGTGTGTAAGCCATAACTCTGTACGGTCCACTTGCGTCCTGCAAGTTTACTCTCATGCTAACGCTGATGGCTTCTGTCTCGTATTGTTTTACTTTTACTGTCTTTTTGAACTCAATTGCCAGCTCCCCACCAGGGTCACCAAATTGGGTGTTCAATATCTTATCAATATCAAACATTTATATGCTCCTTTCTAAAAATAAATTAAAAGCTACTGAATATACTTTTTGGTGACCCTCTTAACTTGTGAGGATATATGCTGCTAAACTTTCCAGACCTCCGATGTCTTGGGCAGTGATGTGTCTCCGCTTACCTTCTCGTACAGGTCCTCTGCCTTAATTACGTAGGGGCGCTGTCGCTTCGACATCTTACCCCACCGAGAAGCACTGTAGAGTATGTTGATTGACTTGGACTCATCTACATCGAACTTGGTTCCTTTGTCTTGTGCCTCCTGCAATACTTTACGTTTCTTACGGAGAGCTTCAAACAAGTCCTCATAAGCTGGGTCTTTGTCAAGTATGAATGTATTGATTTCAAAGGGAAGCTGGAAATATGACATATCTAGCTTTCCTAAGCTAACAACATATGCAAGCTCTTGGTTGATGAGCTTTTTATCTTCTGAACTAAGTCTGTTCCACGGCTTTCCTAATGCTAAGATTTTATCAACTGAGTTTGTATAGTCGGTAACATACTTTAGCTGTGTCTCTTTGTAAGCCCACATTAAGGCGTGTAACACATTGTCTGGCTCGAATGAAGCGGGATAACTTCTTATACCGTACACGGGAGCATTTGACTGCTTTACGGTAGCTTGTGATATTGTCTGCGACTCCTGTGCTGTTGTGTTGCCACTTGTGCTTGTCTTGTTGGCTGCTGTGCTTGAACGTCTACTCGTCTTTGCGTTTTCTGAGGGGTATTCAAGAACCTCATTGGCAGCTGTGCTTGTGACTGTTAAGCCTTCTTTTGTGTACTGGAACGAGTATAATGTGCTGAAGGACTTCTGGTTCCCAATCTTCAGGTCTACTATGCTATTATGTGCGTCCGTTAAACCTGCTGTTGCACCCTCAATTTTGTTGTCATCAATCTTAAAGTTGATGACGGACTTTAGCTGCTTATGCGCGTCTGTATCCACTAGAACTACGGGGATACGAATTAGGTTGCTTTCGTACTTTGCGTCACCTAGGTCTGACAAAATAAATGTTGGCCCGTCTTGAATCTCAACTTTGAACGGGTTTGAACGCTCGTCAGACTTGAATGGGTCATTCTTGCTGTTGTACTCTGCATTTATTTCCTCAACGTCACCCAACAAGGTTAGGCTCTCGTTTTTGCGCCCCACTCGAATAACTGAATCTCTCTGGTCAAATGAAGTTTTCCTGAGTACGAACTCGACAAGCTCTTTCTTGCTCATCTTTGCAAAGTCTAACTGTTTTGATACTAGGGTGCGATAACCTGCACTCAGGGTGATTTCTGTCTTATCATCAAAGTTCGTTATCGTTATTTCGGCAACATCTCTAACGTATTGGCTGTCAATGCGTCTGAAGAATAGGCTCAGCTCGATTGCTCTGGCATCAGAAGGTTCATCTGTAGGCCCTAAATATACCCAATCTTGCCAACGCTGATTCTTGTAGCGGATCTTGTAATCGAGACAGGTAAACACGTTTGCGTCACTGTTTGTTATAACATAAGTCATGGGGTTGTTCGTGCTCCCCGTCTCGTTCACTAGGTAGTAGCCGTTACCTGTTAGGGTATTTGCTGTGAGCAGTACCCGTGTGTTGTCGCTGACTGTATAGGTTAAGAAGAAACCTGGCCGGAAGGAGATTGAGTTTACTACAGGACCTTCTCCGCTTGGCTTAACTTCATCTTGATATAGCTGCTTACTGATGTCGAGCACTAAGGGTATACTGCTAAACATCGAAAGCTCCTGCTTAAGGTCTTGGAACCTCTTTTGTTCAAGTAGGAGGCTCTTATCTTCCGTGAACTTCTTAACTCTGTCCTCAAACTCACTGCAAACCTGCTGGACTCTTGATGTATTTGTAAGGCACTGTACTGTGTTCTGTAAGGGGTTTATACCCTTCTCCACAAGTTCTCTGTAATTTCGTCTTACATTGTAGTTGCTTATTACAGAATAAACGACTGAATCGTCTCGGTAGCCTAGTCTTGACGTTAGGTCTACATTGAGAACTGTTGAAGGGCTATTCTGTCTCTCCGGCTGTAAAGGAGATACGATTGCGGCTACGATTGCTGACTCATTGGTCATGTTGATAAGATTGCTGGAACGCATATCTGCTAACGCCTTATCATAGATTCGCTTTGCTTGGCCTTCATATTTGCTTTCGATGGCATCATAAATTGCTTTGGAACGCTTTGCGATTGTTGCGTAAGCACGTAACATTGTTCGCAGGCTGTCCATCTCTTCTCCAGTAAACTTCTCCACTCCGAAGGTTTCTTGGCATTTCATAATGAGGAAGAAGTAAAGTTTTTTCATCTTCTCATTGTGCATACCTCGGAAACCTGTAGACTGATTGTCCGGGTCCCACCCGTATACTCCTTGCAACTTTGAAAGTATGATAATGTCGAATAGGTTTCTGATGTTTGGCACTTGGGAAAGAACTGTTTCAAAAACATCCTCGCCGAGCCATGCTTTGAATAAGGGATAGCTCTTTAATGCTTTGCGCTGTGCCGAACTGCTTTCCTCAAGCCGTTTGCGTTTTTGGTAGGAATAAAGAACCGCACGGTATTCATCTTTATCGAGCTTGCTATAGCTGATGTCGATTAGGAACAGCTCTGTCAAACTCTTTGGGTATGGCAAGTTGTTCTTTCTAAACTCTCGAATTGCACTTACTGTTGTGGGACTGCATAAGGTATCGAGCTTGCCCTGTCTCTCTAAGTCGTCTACAAAGTACCGGAACAGTGATACCCCTTTCCAACCCTCGTCTACTTTGCCATCATTCATCATCTGAACGAACTGACTGACCTCTTTAACCATTACGGACTCGGTCTTTTTCAGGATGGGCATATCACCACTGTCGATTCTAAAGAAATCTGCTGCACAGGTACTTCCGAAGATAAGACGGAGAGGTTTGCCATCCTCGTCTGTAACACTTGTACACCTAGCGATATGCGCTCTCAGTAGGGAGTGTCCTAAAGCACATTTGTACTGACCCATAAACCTCGCTTGGATGATTCCACCGTATTCCCATTGTGTGTCTTGACTGATTCGGAAACTGTCTAGCTTCGCTAACTTTTCTGGCGAAATGTCCAGGCGTGATGTTTTCTTTAAACACTCAAAAATTTGTTTGGTGTAGCCCATGTAATACTGCTGTATGCAACGGACCTGTTCGGGAGTGAAGCTATTAAACATGTCCTGGCTATTTACTATCCCGATTGAGTCCTCGGCAACTGATTTCATCATTTGGACTGTTGTGCTTCCTAGCACTTTCCTTTGTTTGCTTAGTTCGGAGGACTCCTGCTTCGACAGGCCCATTTTTACAGGTTTCTTGAGTGCGTCTTGGCTCGCTGTCTTAACAATTTCTAGCCTGTCATAGCCCGTTGCGGCAGGTACGATTGTTAGCAGGCCGTCATTCGTTATTGCTAAATCTGCGTTGCTGATTGGTCGGTAGTTTAAAGGTGCTGTGGCGACCCCGTTTGTGTGTCCCGTCTGCATGAAGTTTATTAGAGCCTTTGTATTTGCTCGGCCTACATCGAAACCGTGTGTGTTTGAATTATACAGTGCTAGGCAGAAGCCCATACTCTGCTTGGAATCGAAATCAACATACTCGGCAAGTATCATGCCCCGTGCTGTGTTGGGTAAGATGTCTCTCGTTTGGAAGTCGAGAATCGGAATTTCCGTCCCTGCTTCGCTTGAGGGCGCTCCGCTTACAAGATGTAGGTTTACGATTGACTTCTTGTTGAACTTGTTCGCCCAATCGGCTTTATAGCCCTTCTTAACAAGCTGTGCGCTTGTGCTCCCTAATGCGTCTACCATTTGCTGGTACTGTAGCATTACATATGAGGGGCTAATCTTGCCGTATGCTTGGCTTATCTGGCTTACGTCTACATCAGCACAAAAGAAGCCAATAGTTCCTTTGGTGCTAACTACTTTTCCTAAGGCATAAATCATTCTCTTGTGGCCTCCTTTGTTTAACTGTATATTCCGTCTAAATCGTCACGTTCTGGGAAGATACGTGAGAGGTCTACACTGTTATAAGTTAGGTGTTTGACTGCTAAGTAGTCACCTAAACGGTACTGATTTGTTTTTTCTAGCATGTCGTACTTAATTGTAAGGTCGTCTGCGTCTGATAAACTCCCTAAGAGTTCTGGCCACTCAGGCCTTATTTTGGTAAGCTTTGAGATTTGCTCTACTTGTTTGTAGCTCTTTGAGGCAAATAGTATAATTGCTGAGGGCTTATAAACTCCACCGCTCTCTAAGTCATTGGATAAATGGTCTGTATCGTACAAACGTATGTCAATTACTGTATATGCACAGCAGAGTTTTAAGGGTTTGAACTCTCCGATATAGAGCTTTCCTGTGTGTTTGTACTCTTGGAAAAGATTCATTTGGTAGGCCCCGTAAAGGAAATCGGAATAGTTACTATCTACGTAGTAACTGAATCTGTATTTTTGCTCATACGAGATTTCGTAATAGGGAGTTGCGTCATCATCTTCTTTCTTTGAGAATACTGAGCTGGGCAACTGGCTATTGACTTTCTCAACTACTTTTTCAAGCGAGGAACTTACGTCACGAGTGCTACGATACTTACTTGAAATGTTTGAGTACAACACTTCTTCCGGCTTGCCATTTTTGTATAAGGTGATTTCTTCAATGTTGTCGCCGTCTGCAACCGCATATTTATGTACGAGGAACATATCTTCTGACAAACGTGTCGTTTGTATTGGAGGCGTGAGGGCTAGTCTCTCTAGTGACTTCTCTTTGGGACGTATACCCTTGAAACCTAGTGAGTTCACCAGCTTGCGGAAGTTTGTTGTATCTCCCTCGGTAATGAGCTTTGTTAAACGCTCTTCCATTGAACTTTCTTCGGTACTCTTGTTTGTGTCCCTAAAGCGACTGTTTTGTTCTGTATAACTATAGTGTGTGAAGTAGGGACGCTCAATGAATGAAAGGAAATTGCTGTCATACGTGTTCTGAATTATATTTGCTATGCGAATGTATGTAGGAGCGTCAAACGCTTGCAGGCTCATATCTTCTTTGTAGTGTTTTATTAAGTCAACTACACGGGGCTTCTCTGACTCTACATTTACTGCAATCTCGCAATTTAGGTCTGGTACCGTGCGTCCGTAGAGTGTGCCGCCACCTATCTCGAAATAGAAGTAAACTTCATCGGAAGACTTTCTATAACTTACATATTTGTCTCTATTGTAAGGTACGTAGCCGAACAGCTTTGTATACCCATCTAGCATAATGTTTGAAGTGAAGAGGCCCTGGTCTGTTGTTTGGTTGGCATGTACTTCAAATCTTATATTTGTAAGCAATCTGTTTACTAAGTTTAAAAAGCTCAAAACTGTTAGAGCGGTACTGCTATTTACTCGTCCAGAATAAACTTGTGATAGCGTATCAGTAAACTCTTGAATATACATATTTTGTGCTCTTTCATTGGCTGCATCACGTTGAGCTTGGCTTAACTTTATATTACTATTGTTGTATTCAACATTTCTTTGGTAGTCTTGCTCTGACCTGTCGCGTGACAGCTTCATAAGTCGGAGTGTTCCTTCGATTGTCTCATAAACTATTCTCATTGGCATTTTATATAGTTTATCTGGTTCTATATCTTTTGGCACACCGTACTCTCTGTAGCTGTCTAGGCACATCTGCAAGATTGATTCGGTTAGTTTAAATCTTGTAACAGCGTCGTTTGTATCTGCGGCTGCATAACTAATTTTAGGCTCTATCGTCTTTAACTTTGCTGTATCTGAGGTGTACACTCTCAATGGTTTTGCATTGTCTCTATCGTATTTGACCTTCTCGATTTTTGCTTCGGGGCAACTAAACTTGTTGTTTTCTAGGCACCAACTAAATAAGGCGTGTTCCATAGCACCAAGTTTACCTTCATGGTTTACAAAGATTAACACTGGAAAACTGCTATAAAAGTCCCCGAAGTTGCAAACAATTCTCACGGTGCCTTGGGGAACCGCTAAGCGACTAACGATTTTCTCCATGGAGCGTGCGCCTGTTTTTAGTCCCATGAAACCAACTATCCGGTTTGCTAGAACAAGGTCTAGGAACTTATCTAAGTTACAGTCTATTGTACACTCTAAATTAGGCTCGATAAATGTATTTTTGTAGCTGTATCGAGTGCTTGAATATCTACTCTGAGCTACTTGGGTAAGCTGAACTATCTGTATCTTGACTCCGCCTGGAAACTTAACTAAATCATATGTTCGCAGGGCTCGTAACACAATATATAAGGGAATTTCTTCTACATTGATTGATTTGTTTGGTGTTGACTGATTGCTCATGTGTATTCTCCGTTTTGTTAAGGTTGCTAATAAACCTGTGCTGTAGCCCGTTCTCTGTATTAAGCAGCTCTGCTACACTTTAGAGCTGCTTAACTCTCGTTGTGGCTGATGGCTTATGCTCTAGGCACAGGCTATAGGTGCGCCCCTGTGCGCTTATCTTTGATATACGTCCACCGTAAAATGACATCCTTGTAATGAAGGGTTGCCCGTAAATCCGTAGCTCGTTGATTCGTGTGTTGTAAAATGCTTGAGGTCCTATCTGCTTTAAGTTGAAGGCTTGCAACTGTAGCACCTGCGTTACTCGTATGCCATTTAGGGCTCCCCTGTTTAACTCTGTGAGTGTTTCGGGGAGTTCGAGTACGCCTACGACTACTCCGTCGAAGCAATTAGGTTTGATACAAGTTACTCCGGTTGGGACTACAATATGAGCGGCTTTTTTGTCCCCTGTGTACTCCCACTCCCCTGCTTCTCCTAACATTTGGTCATCGTCTAGGTCAGCTCCAAACAACGATAACGTCTCGTTGATTTCGTCCAGGTCCTCCCCATATTCAACTTTCTCGAAACAACCGTCTAAACGGCCATCAAACGTTGCTGTTGCATTAGAGAGGTCTGCTCTTAGGAGTGAGCTAGTAAACCTTGTGCTTCGCTTCCCGTATGCATCAACTACTTCTGTCTTTCCGGCATCTGTGTATCTAATAACGGTGAGTATGTTTTTTGTAGCGAGCTTCTTCTCGGAACCCTCTTTGATGAAATGGGGCAATGCTCTTTTGCCACCAACTACTCGGAACTTGCCATCTTTTAGCTGGGTTGTGTTCTTAATATCAGCACCGGCTTGTTTTAACTTGACTACTAGATTGTAGGAGAGGTCTTTTATCTCATTAGTATCTGTGTTATAAATACGGAAGTTGTCGTCCCCTATTGTGGCTATGATATAAAACATCGTGGTCTCTCTTTCTATGTTGCTGTGTTTATGTATTGTTTTAATAGTGAGTGTGAGGACTTTTTGGGTCCCCACACTGTCAAACTTTGTTCACTGCTAATGCCTGCCGGTCATTAGACTTCCTTCTTCATGCGTACTGTCTGCGTCTTGCCGAGTACGTCCGTGATTGTCAGGCAGTCCTGCTTAATGCCGGAAAGCATGAAGCCGTCTTTCTTAACCTGCTTGCCGCCGTAAACCAATTCTGAACCATCGGAATTGACTGATACCTGATAAATTACCTTGCCTTTCTTCATGGTGTAGTTTGCCAACTTCGCGGCTGTAAAGGCTTCTGTGATAATGATATTCTTGTACAGCTTTGCCTTGTTTGGAAGAGGAGTGATGATTTTGGTCCCCCACAGGTCTAAGAAGTCAATGCCGTAGTCCTTTGAAACATCATAAATCAGCTTCAAAGCCTTTGGCTCAGTAACAACCTCTACGAGCTTCTGCAACTTCTTGTCGGAAGTCTGATAGTTGTCTACCTTCCAGTCATCACAGAGCTGGCGAATACCTAACAGAGCAGGTAGCTGATTGATAGGGAGTACGTCTGGCTTGTCCTTAAGGACCGCAATAACCTGAATGGTTTCCTTTGTGCCCTGTCCACGGTTCTCAAACAGGTGTCTCAGGATATTCACGCTGTCCACGCCTCCGAACATAGGCTCAAGACTCTTGTAAAAGGTGTCCGGATAAACGCTAACTTTTGCAGGCTTACCCTTGATGTCCCCTTTGACTGCCTTCGGAACAATGCTAATATTCTCTTTGGGATACTGACCGCTGATGGAGCTGATGTGAGGCTTACCATTCAGTACCACCTGCTTACCGTTTGCAATACCCTGGATAGCTGCATACTTTAATGTAACATCATCTGTCCAGTCGAAGGTGTGTCCAAATGCGTCTACGATTCTGTAGCCGTCCAGGAACTCCTTCACGATTACCAGAGGGTTCTTGCCAATCAGATTGCCGGTTGCACAGTCAATCATAGGATAACGACTTTCCTGTCCGTTGGTGAACTTGAATGATAGATTGGTTTTGCACTCAGGCTCCACATTCAAGAACTTATTCGCATTGGCAACCGCAAAGTTGATACCGGCTTTATCCACAACGGGGAAATCCACATAGGTTCCAGCCTCAGTATCGAAAATTCTGTAGCCAACCGTTGCAGGTTTCTTGCCAACCTTTGAAATGTCCTTGAAAACTGCAATAACTAAGTATTTTCTCTGATTCATTTACTTTCCTACCTTTCTGTGGAAATTTATTCCACGCTGAATTTTAAAAATTAAAATAAAATTTATGTCCTATAAGTTATTCTGGAGTGTCGCAAAAATTAGGTTCTTGCTCTAATAAACTGCACCGCTATGCAAGCGGCTTACTACTGAGCGTTGAGGGAATCAATCTTCTGCTGGAGTTTTTCTGCTCTTTCTTTGGCTTTACGCTCCCGTTCTGCGGCTCTTTGATGTTGTAGCTTTAGCTGCTCTAAGCGCTTCTGGTTTCGCTCTTCCTGCCGTTTAGCTCGTTCTGCCTTTTGTTGCTCCCTCTGTTGGTCCTTCTCTTCCTGCTGGCGCTTGCGTTCTTCCTGCCGTTTAGCTCGCTCTACTCGGCGCTGCTCTTTTTCTTGCTGGAGGCGCTCCTTCTCAGCTTTGCGCTCTGAACGTCTCTTTTCAGCTTCTTGCTTCTTCTGCTCTTTCTCTAAGCGCTTCTGTTCGGCTTCTTGCTTCTTCTGCTCTTTCTCTAAGCGCTTCTGTTCGGCTTCTTGCTTCT
>ERZ1643249.688-NODE-688-length-36552-cov-41.003151_pt1 | contig 36552 bp, 37 predicted proteins | sample MGYA00579263_ERZ1643249 | MGnify/ENA primary metagenome ERZ1643249 (study PRJEB29033, sample SAMEA4952264) | chicken gut metagenome | biome: Broiler Chicken; feature: Gastrointestinal Tract; material: Caecum | place: Ireland | collected 2018 | study: Broiler...
CTCCGGCTGTATCGGTTGAGCAAAAGTCAGCGTGGGATTGATGTGGTATCTTTAACTAAGTGAAACCCCGGTTTCCCATTTCGAGACGGCCCGGTCAGTTACATTCAGTCTACCGCCAAGCTGCTTCTGTGTCAATTTTTTCTCTTTCCGGCATTCCGCGATGAATCTTCCGGTTTCTTTCAGATCAATCATAGATACGCCCTCCCGTGATAAAATTATAACATATCGTTCACAGAGCGCATCCTACTGTTGGTTGAATCATCCGTTTTCTCCCTGAATTCTGTTATGATTCCGGTAATTCTTCCTCCCTGTCCAGAATAAAGTAAACCGGACTCGTCTATCCAGCCGGCTTCCTATCATTCTAACGGCTTTTCCCATTGTAAATGCCGCCAATACGGTCCCGATTCCCAGCCCTTTTATCTGCCCCAGGAAAACATATGTCATACCGGCAGTTACCGCCAGACAGATCGTATCAAATAATATCTTAATTTTAGAATAATCCACGCCCGTTATCTGAGCCAGCTCCCTCGGGAAAAGATCTGTAGGTATAATCGGAAGCCCGCAGCGGTTTGAAAGCGCGATTCCAAAACTGATCAGCAGATAGCTTACGATAAAATAAAGCAGCCGCAGCCATAACGCGTCCGGCAATATACTGATCCAAAGTTCATGAATATCCAGCAGTTCGCCAAATACAAATCCTACTACAAAGCTAAACAAATACGGTGCTACAAATCTTTTTCTTAAGACCATCAGGCTGAGAACCAGCAGTCCCTGAAAAATATAAGTCCAGGTCCCAAGCGAAAGCTGCGGCAATACCTCTGAAAATGCAAAAGGTACGCTGGAAATAGCGGATATTCCGGAGCCGGAATAAATCATTAACACAACTCCGAAACTGTTGATCAGAACCGCCAGCAAAAGTGTTATTTCACCGCTCCAGACGTGTTTTGAGACTGCCTCTGCAGTCTCTGCCTTTTCTTCCACAATACATTCCTCCCATATACTTCTTTTCTCTTAAATCTATGACATTTGCAAATTTAGTCTAGTTTCATACGCTCTATTTATCAAATAAATATTTTTAATAAAATCATAGATGTTATCTATCAAAAGAAGTATAATACAGGTATTGGGAGGAAACAGGATATGAATTTGTTTTATCTACGATATTTTGTGGCATTGGCGCATATACAGCATTATACCAGAGCGGCGGAACAGCTCTGTATCACCCAGCCCAGTTTAAGCCATGCGATCTCTCAGCTGGAAAAAGAACTGGGAGTGCCGCTTTTTGAAAAAAACGGAAGAAATACAACCCTCACCCAGTTTGGACAAGAATTTTTAGCCTGTGCCGAACTGACCTTATCTACCCTGGACGCCGGTATTGAATCCATCAGACGCAGCGCCCATGGAGAAGGATTAATTCGATTGGGATTATTGCGAACGCTTGGTGTGGAATATATCCCTCGTCTGGCGGCAAACTTTTTAAAAGAAAATGCAGGTCTGAACATTCAATTTACTTTTCATACCGGAGTCACACAAACGTTACTTGACGGACTTACCGCAAAAAAATATGATTTGGTATTCTGCTCTCAGCCTCCCGCAAATCTGGACTTTACCGCAATCAGTGTCCAGAAACAGGATCTGGTTCTGATCACACCCAGAAACCATCCTCTTTCATCCCGTCATACGGTCGAACTGCTTGAAACCGTTCCGTATCCGCAGATCTTTTTTGAAAAAAGTTCCGGTATGCGCTCCGTCGTGGATCAAATGTTTTCGGATATTGGGGCAGAACCGCATATTGCCTATGAAACAGAAGAAGATCAGGTCATTGCAGGATTGGTCGCCCAGGGATTTGGGATCGCAGTCGTCCCATACATGGACTTGCTTTTAAAACTTGACCTTCATATTTTACAGATCCGTTCGCCGGCCTGCGAGCGCAATCTCTATATGGTCAATAACAATACCGTATTCATGGCTCCTGCCGTGCGTTATTTCCGTCAATTTGTCATGGACAACGGCGCAATGATACAATAGAATAAAATTCAATATCAACAAAAAACATATATAATCGCGGATTAACCAGAGAGGAGAAGCCATGGCAGGTTATGTGCTGAAAATTGTTCTGGAAGACACTCATCCGCCGGTATGGCGAAGAGTCATGGTGCCGGAAAAAATTACTTTTACAGATCTTCACGGTGTGATACAGGTATTGTTTGACTGGGACGGAGACCATCTCCACGATTTCTCGACGCCCTCCCGAAAAGTAACCATAGGGGAAAATGAGGACAGCTGGGGAAGGTCTGATTTTGAAGAAAGCGAACTGTTAATCGACCAATTCTGGGATTCCTGTAAATGGATACGTTACACTTATGATTTCGGCGATGACTGGCGGCATAAAATTATTTATGAGAAAACGGACGAAACTTATGAGGGCCGGACAGCTGTATTCATGAAAGCCAAAGGCGATCATTTCTACGAAGATGTCGGTAAGATCTGGGATACCAGCGAAGATAGCAGGTATCCATTTGACGCAGAAGCCGTGAAAAAGAGTCTGGAAAATATGGTTTTTCCGGTATGCTCTGGAGAAATACTGCATATACCGGAAAGCCCCCGGGAGATTATGAGCCAATATCTCAATCGTTTTCTGGAAGAATGGGCTTCTGTTCAGGAAAGCAGAAACACAAAAACGCCTTCCGGAATCGCCCAAAAAGTGGATAACTGGAAAAAGCATGTACAGGGTCAAAAAGATGCCGTTCTGGAATTGGTTCCCGGTTCCCAAACCAATGCAGAACTTTTAAATGATCTTTCTCTCAAAGAAGTAAAGGATTACTGTAAATATCTTCAGATTTCAGTTCCGGATTCCTGGGGAAAAGACAGAATGGTCCAGGAACTCTCCCTGACCTTCCGAACGCATCCGGAGTATCTCTTATATGTATTTTTTGAGGAAGAATATCAGGAATTCCAAAAATGGAGAAAGCTGTCTCCCGGAGTCATCGAAAACAAGCAAAATATGTCCAATATGCCGATTAAGGCCATAGCGCTCGGCCTTCTCGACGCGGAGTTTATACAGGAAGAGAATACATACCGGGTCAAAATCAGCTTCGCCAAAGATCTGGAAGATATTTTAAGCGGTTTAAAAGAAAGCCGGCAAACCTACCGGTGGCTGCAGAGTTATTCCGATAAACTGAAAAATTTCATCCTGGTCTATGGACTGATCGAAATGGATGCTCTGTATGATATGTTCTGTGACATATATAAGGAAAAGATTTCTCAGGCTGATTTCCGCCGTTTTGTGTACTGGCACGCCCGATTCAACAATCTGCTCCAAACCGTGTACACTGCCGACGGCACAAGTTACGCAGCATCTATACAGGTTGATGCGCAAAAGGTACTTCATGATCAGATGAATTATGCTGAAGATCTGGATTATCAATCCTATTCACGGCATGGGCTGAAACAGAGAGCGCAAAATCCCGCCGATGTGCACGACTCGCTTCATGCTTTGTATGAAGTAATGATATACGGCATGCAGCTGCCGGAAAGCGCGGCGAACCAAATGATGAACGCTATTTTTGAGAGAATCAAAAGCGGTGGAACACTGACAGACGTTTTGGATAGTTTCTCTTTATTCGATCCGATGGAAGAAGTACTTGCCGCAGTATGCGCCGTATGGATGTCTCTTGCGGCCATCATGCTTGAGTTGGAACTTCCCATGCTCAAGGGAAGAAGCCGGGAAGAATACGCTTCTTTGAAACAGATATCTCCCTGGGAAATACAGATGGTTTCGCCGGACAAAGTTGTTGAAAATTCCAAAAACAAACACATCTATGAATTCCCGGCGAATATCCAGGAACAGATCTATCTGGCCGGGCAATTAGACCGTCCAAGCCTGGACTTCTTGTGGAATTATCAGAAGAAAGAAGGAATTATCTCAGAAGAATTTTTGTTCCTGCTTGCAGAAGCATATTCTTCCTGTGGCGACTCAAAAAGAGCAGAAAAATTGATCCATATATTGGAAAAAAGCTCGCCAAGGGGACAAAATGCCGCAAAATATCTGCGCCAGGAACCAGCGATTCTGTCGGATGCATTGGATGAAGACGGCGATCCGTTTTTCTGGGAACCGCTCTGGGAGGACAAGCCGGCAGTACAGCAGCCCTATGTGCGTACGGCCCCGAAAGTAGGAAGAAACGATCCCTGTCCGTGCGGGTCCGGGAAAAAATATAAAAAGTGCTGCGGAAAGAATTCTCTATAGATTATTTTGATATGTCCCCGTTGTATTTTTTCATCTATAAACAAATAACTGTCTGTTGTACAACGGGGATATTAATCAAAAAGGTTTTTAAAAGCTTTCACTTTCCAACTTCCCATAAATGTTAATGTATCAAGCGCTGAAACCGAATGAAAACTAATTTGACGCACTGGGCTCTGAGACTTCACCAACTCCCAGAATGCCATCCTCGATATCTTCCCATCAATGAAATTTTGAATAGAATTATAGATTGTTTCATCCACCATAGGTCCTTCTACGATATCATATCTATGTCCTTTACCATTTCGGGAAGCCACAATAAAATCTAACCATTCCTCCGTCATTCCCGGAAATATCAGGTTATCCAAGTTTTCATCCTGCACATATTCATATTTATTTAAATAGCCTTTTTCTCCATAACGTGCTGCCCAACGTATAGCCAGATCTTCATTTGTCAAACCGTAAAATCCGAAATAAAAATCTTGGCTGTATTTAGTCTTTCTCACTCCTGGATATTTTACGACCTTATTACTTCCATGATACAAAATCATACTTTTCCCCCACACAGCATCTCCCCCTCCGCATCATACCTCTCCCTGTTCGCCCTCACCCGTGCCGCGCTCCGGACCGCATAGCAATACCTGCATCCGTTCGGGCAGGTATCATAAGCCCCCACATCCACGCTCTCTGCGCAGCCGCAGGCCGGGCGCTGGTTCCGGTCCTTCTTCACAGGCAGACTTTTCCCGGTGACCCGTTCGATCAGTTCCCGGTCGATACAGCTCCCATGGCGGATTCCTTCCGACTCCAGATCCATCGTCTCCGCACAGCTTACAATCTCCAGTCCATGTTCTCCTGCGATGGCCGCCAGCCTTCCTGCCAGATTCCGGATCACCTCTTCCGGCGCTTCTCCCACGCCGAACCGTTCCATATCTTTCTGAATCCCGGCGTACATATCCAGGAAACTGACTACCACACGTTCTGTATATCCGGACAGGCTTTCCGCGATCTGAGAAAACGCTTTTTCATGATATTCCGCCGTATATCTGTCATTGATCAGGATCGGATCATACCGCCAGACCACCCGCTCCTTCCCGATCCGGTCTGCCAGTTTCCGAAACAGCGGGATCAATACTTTTTTCTTGTCCGGCAGTCCCGGCTCTATATCTCTTCCATATCCGGTCAGAGTGAATTGAAAATAATAATGATAGTCGTGCAGCTCATCCAGCCGGTCTATGATCCCGGAAGGATTCTTCGTCCAGAAAACAATACAGTCCACCGCTTCCGGCGACAGGTCCACACGGCGGATCTGCTTCGCATTCACAGGATTTTTCACGTACAATTCTCCTGCCCGGATCCGGTTCAGGAACCAGTCCGCATAATGATTGGGAATATCCGTTCTTCTGCTGACACTCAGGATCATACTGCCGCTTCCCTGGCACATTCTATCACAGGGCGCGCCGTCTCCAGATTGACAAAATCCACAGTCCCTCCATACGTTCTCAGAATCTCTCTGTCTTCTTCCCCCAGCTCCGACGGATCTTTTTTCTTCATCATACGGACCAGCATCCCCATCATAGAGCGGTGCACCAGGCTGAGTTTTCCATAATCGATCCCGCCGCGCAGATGAAAGATCCGGAATCGTTCCATCATATCCGGCGTCAGAACCTTGCCCAGACTTTCCCGGATATGCTTCACATTCTCCGGATCGGACGGATCCGCCAGCCCGCAGGTAAATAAGATGACTTTTTTATTTTCAAGGAGTTTATCGCTGCCGGTCAACAGACGGATCCCGCTTACCCCTCCGGCGTACAGGCCGCCCCCATAGACGATTACATCATAATTCTTCAGATCATCCTTGCCGGCCTCCGCTCTCTTTTTCAGCGGGCAGCTCAGTTCCTCTGCGATCCACCGGGCATATCTTTCCGTAGAACCATATTTTGAATCATAAATCACAACAACTTTTTCCATGATTTCCTCCTGTACAAGCACAGAAAACCCGGCGCGGTTTTCTCTCCACATCCTGTACTAAGATCTCTGAGATTTTGTCACCTTCGCACGTATCCTGCAGATCCCCTGTGTCATCGTCCCCATAGGACAGAACGCGCACCAGGAACGGGGTTTATAGAATACCATCACGATCAGCCCGATCAAAAGAGAGGTCAACATCAGGCTGTAAAGTCCAAAACTATACTGGGCGATCCAGTCCGGTACCGTTCCCGCTGTATACGTCCATCCCCAGGGCACACGGATCGTCCAGAAAAGCTTGATCGTCTCCCGGAGCGACGCGGCTCCGGCTCCCACCAGATAAGTCTGAAACACCATATTCCCGAACATAATCAGGAAAAAGACCAGGAATCCATATCGGAATCCTCTGGAAGTCAGAAAACGGGGCGTCGCACGCCTCCGGGAGCATTTTAACTGTCCTCCCAGCTTCGCGAAGAGCTGCCCTCTCCCGCAGAAATGGTTGCAGAACCCTTTATTCCCGCCAAATATGGCAAATCCCAACGGAAGCAGAAAGTCGATCATCCCCAGCCAGGCAAACAAAATGTTAAAAAATCCCAGGGCAAAATAAACAATCGACCAGATCCACAGATAATCATACCAACGTTTTTTCATCTTCGCCCCTCCCGGTCTTTCACCTCAATACACCCTGCGGGGCAGATTTTCGCGCATTTCCCGCATCCCACGCAGATTTCTTCCTGAATCCGGGCGAAGCATCCGTTCATAATCCGGACCGCTCCTTTCGGACATTCCTGCGCGCACGCGCCGCATGCCACACAGCGCGCCCGATCCACTTCTGCCAGTCTCTTTGATAACATACTGTCTCCTCCAATATCTGATATTTCGCGGCAGTTCATCCGCAGCGCGCCTGATCCCGCCCCGCTCTGTCTGCCGCATCGCCTTTTTTCATTATATCGGAGAAACATCCCTTTGTATGTAATAAAGTCACACGGATTCCTTTTTCCGTCCTCCCAGTTTTTCCAGCGCTTCTCCTGCCACCCGGTATACGGTCCAGTCCTTCATGGGCTCCGCCCCCATGGCAAGGTAAAAATCAATACTTGGCTGATTCCAGTCCAGACACCACCACTCCAGCCTGCCGCAGCCCCGCTCCAGAGCGATCCGCGCCAGTTCCTGCAGCAGCGCCTTTCCATATCCGTTTCCCCGGTATTCCGGTTTTACATACAGATCCTCCAGATAGATTCCCGCGCGTCCCAGAAATGTGGAAAAATTATGGAAAAACAGGGCAAATCCGATCTCCTCCCCGTCCTTTACCGCAAACAGCACCTCCGCTTTTTCCTTTTCGAACAGCCATTCTTCCAGCAATTCCTCTGTCGCCACCACTTCATCCAGCATATGCTCATAGGACGCCAGTTCCCGGATAAAATACAGGATCTTACTGACGTCCTCTTTTTCAGCAAATCGAAATGTTAAATTTTCCATGCCGTTACCTCCGCAGATATATTCTCTGCTTCAGTATAGCACATGATCCGATTCCCGCCTACTCAAACTGGCTGTAGTACAGCGCCGCATAGGCTCCGTTTTTCTTCAGCAGTTCTTTGTGGCTGCCCTGCTCGATGATGTTTCCATGTTCCATGAACAGGATCATATCCGCATCGCGGATCGTGGGCAGACGGTGGGCGATCACAAAAAATCGAATATTATGATTTCGGACAGTTGCTGCTACAGTGCGAAGAGGAATAAATGTCAAACGCTTTTTAAAATTTTTCAGAAATTTCATTCAGCGCTTTCAGAAAATCATCCGGATTCACTGCCGGGATTTCCGAACTACAATAATCTTTCTCGTTGCAAGTAATTATGTATTCCGCTCCTGCTTCCTTCCGCGCACAACTCTACAATTTTTACCGACGGTTCAAGATATGCATCTTCACGATTTGTAATATAGTTGAGAAGAATATTTGTATCAATCAATACATCCATATTTTTCATTCATTGCCGCCTCTCGTTCTTTGTCATAGTCAAGTGATTCAGAAAATTTTTTTCTGTAAGCTTCCAGTCTCTGAAAAGCCTCCATTTTGCCATTTTGTTTTTCTGGTTTTTTGCTGACCGGCGCAGAAATGATAAACGGAATACTTCTTTCTCTTAATGCGGTTTTGGTATAAGTTTCGTAAAATGTCTGCTTGGTCTGTCCCATCGCCTCAAGCATTTCTCCAAGTTCTTCATATATGGAATCTTCTAATCTGATACTGATCGTTTTCACAGTCGTTATCTCCTTTCCTGTTTTTTCTGCATTATCAATATTATTATATGCAATTTTGAAGCATATAGCAAGCAATAGCATTCATTTTCAAATCACCCCAAAAATGGTGCCAACCAGACCGCGCTGTCTCCCAATAAAAGAGAAATACCAAACATGGCTTGATGGAGGATACGGAATGGTGATGCAGCGCCACCGATTCCATAGATCTGGGACGAGGGATTGTGAGCGCCCACAAAATGAAAACGCATTTTGGTGATGACTGTATCCGGGAAATCCATCCCCAATCTGATTATTTTCCTGTATCAGCCAAACGGCCATTCATCCATAAAATCCTCGTCATCGCCAAATTCGTACTCATCATCCATACCCATCAGGTATGTATTCAATTTTTTGTCATATTCTTCCCGGGCATGGTCCATCTTCTTTTCCATTTTTTTATTCCCTGTCTTCTGGTACAGACTCACGGCCGCCGTAAAGATCACATCGTTGTCCTCATCACATACAGTATCGTCCGATATATGTTGTTTCACGATTTCTTCTGCGTTTTCCAGATTATTCGCGCTGATCTCTGCATAGATCAATGCGGCAGCGGCATACGGATTATCCGGTTCCTGCGCTGCCCATTCTCTGCATAAGCTAAGAGCCTCTTCTGTTTTCCCCTGACTTTCCAAAGCAGATGACAGCAGGAATCGGATATCCGAAGGATGCTCCTCTTCCCATGCAAACATCTCCAGCAGTTTCCGGCAGACAGACTCAAGCTCTGCGTACATCCCGCGCATGTCCAGCTCGTCAAGATAATCTTCCAGCCATCCCTGCAGGTCATGTACATAATCCGTTCCGTCGTCCAGAAGATAAAGCTCTTTTGCGAAATCCGGATCTAGGGCGCGTCCGTCTGATACGATCTCCGTCAACAGTTTGAAACATCTGTTCCAGTTGTCCATATTCGCTTCATTTTTAATCATATCCGTATAACACTGCTCGGTAAGTTCATCAAACTTTTTCCATTGCCTGTTCATTATAATTCTCCTCTCACATATATTTCTGCATCTCCTGCTTAAACGCCCTGTGTCTTGGAAATGCCGCCAGATAGCTTCTTCCAAAAAAGGAATCTTTCTGAAAATTCCGGTTCATCATATTCTTCTTCATATCCGAGATACTGCTTTATATCAGAAAGCATCGCCTGCATTGCTCTGCTTTCAAAGTCATTTTCACACAGCAATGCCAGAAGCATAGGAACGCCTTCTGCGATAAACTCCCCTGTCCAGCCAAGAGCATTTTTCGTTTTACGGCATTCCTTCCATACCATCTGATAGTCGTTTTCAAGGAAGCTTATCCCCATCCTGTCCTGATCCGTCTGCCGGTATGCGTCCGTCTCCTTGCATTCATGCCAATAGTGCCGCACGCTCTGTCCGGCTGTGGTATTATCCTGCTGTTTCTCTTCCCGCTGCAGCTGCTCTGCCGATTTCAGTATGCTCTTCCTGTCATCCATGCCGCATCCGGTGCTGCCGCATGTAAGTACACGGAAATAGTTTGCAGCTGTCGGTTTCGAGCAGAATGCCTCTTTTAATGCGTCCGCTGCGGTCTTATCATCTCCCGTACGCGCTGCAGCGGCGGCCGTCATGCGGGCAGCTTTATCGCGTATCTCCATATTGCGTTTCATGAGCCTCAAGGCTTCCATACCCTCATCCCGTAGCCTGTTCCACTCTCCATTCCCGAAAAACTGATCCAATACCTGTATGTAAAGTCCGGGATGCTGATTTGCCGTCAGCTTCGCCTCTTCCAGAAGTCCTTCCGTTCCGCCTCGGAACGTCACCGCCTCAATCAAAAGTCTTGATGTATAGCTGTCATTTTTCTCTCTCAGATATGTGATCCATGCCTCCAGGAACTCATCGATCTCCGGAAGCGGCTCCCTGCCTGCCGACATCATATCTTCTATTCCTATGTCTCTGAACATATGCCATGAGAAAAACCCGTAGAGCCTTGATATCCGTTCCGGCAGTTCATACGCCTGATATGTCGAATACAGTGTCAGGGATGCGATCTGCTTCAGATTGAGAGAAACCAGCTTTTCCGATACCATATCCTCTACCCCTAGTTCTGCCGGATCGCCGCCATCTGCATCGTCGGCTATAATTTCCAGCGTCCCGAGATTCTGGTACATCCGGCTCGCAGATTTATAATCCCGGTCATAGACCGCCTGCTCCGCTTCTTCATAATAGCGTTTTAACTGCAGCCCGATTTCCATCGCCCGTTTGCTACATCTGCTTTCTGACCACGGCATACTCGTCCCCGTTCCGATAGTATGGACACTGATAATGCCTGTCCGTCATGATTCTCACATAGTCGTCCTCGTCCATGTTCATATCGCACAGATACGCCCCGTATTCATCGTCATAGACGTAAAATGCGCAGGTCTCACAGCCTGCCGGTCTTTTATCTGCCATGTTCGCTCTCCTCCGCGCCTCTATCTTCTTCCCGCTGGAATATCTCCAGATACACCCGCAGCATATTTTCCTGATACCCGGCCTTTCCGCTCTTCTGCAGGGCTTCCGCCGTCTTCTTCAATTCAGGGTCCTCCACCTTCTCCAGCATCTTCTGCCGTCTCTGCGAGACCGGCTCTTCCGACACGCACATCTTATAATCCTCCGCCGACATATGCCAGTAGTGGAATTCTCCCTGATAATACCGTTTCAGCCTCTGCGCGATCAGAAGTCCTTCCGGATCGATATCTCCGGCATACCATACTTCTGTCCCGGACTCAGACAGCAGGTCAAGAAGCAGCAGGGAGCTGAATCTGGGCTGTCCGTTCATACACATCAGTCCGCATTCCCGATCCCATTTTCCACAGAGAACCGCGTAAACAGACGGGTTTTCCACAATATACATCCGGTTTTCCGGACAGGAAGCGGACTTCCATCCCGCGATTGCAGATAACGGAATCTGGACAGGCTCGCCCTCTTCGAGAAATCCTTCCATTCCTGCATGGATACGCCCGCTTCCGCTTCGGGCCCGAATCCCTGCCGCCAGCGCGTAATTCGACACATCATCCCGCAAAAGCCCCGCTTTCAGATACAGCCTCTGCTTCCGGAACGCCGGGAATCCCCTGCTCCCTCCACTCGCGCCGTCCTCCGTCCCTGTCCGCCGCACATACCATTCTACCAGCATTTCCAGATATTTTCCATCCTTTGTGCCCGCGTCGAAAGCATGGGGATTTCCCGTGATTTCCGCCGCGAACACCGCCAGATACCGGGCAGGCGTTTCGGATGGTTCCTGCGCTTTCCCCGCCGGGAGAGCGTCCAGGATCCGCGCGCCCAGCGTCAGCAGCCGTTCCGCCTCAATCAGATTCCCTCCTGCTTCCCGGTCACGCTTTCTCAGATATGACAGAAAGCCGCTCTGCGCCTCGCTGATCTCATCGATCCACCGCACGGCCAATGGGCCCGCCCCCTTTTTTGCACTGTCAAGAAGCGCCGTCCACTGTATGTCCTCACGCTGTCTCTGCTCCTTTCTTCCCTCCACAGGCTCCCGAAAGTACAGCTCCAGCACATCCTTCCCGCTGATTCCCGCGAAACGGCTCCCGGACAGCGCTTTCTCAAAGCTCTCCGCGGAAATGGACGCCGACTTTTTCCCGTGATAGTTCCGCAGAAGGAACCCTTCCAGATCCTCCCGCTCGGATTCTTTGAGGTTCTTCAGGATCACTGTCCCCGCGAACCTGCCGTAAGAGAGATATTTTTCCCGAAATCCGCGCAGAAGTTTCCTGAAGACAGGCCGCTCCCGAAAGTACCGCAGACAATCCTCACGAAGTTTCTCATCTGCTGAGTTTTCCCCTTTAAGTCTCTCACCCATGAGCAATTCCTAAACCCCCTGTGCCGCTCGTTTCTCCATCTCAGACTCATCATCGAGCATGACCCTCGCATGGCCGTTCCACAGATAAGGCATGACGGTTACAAATTTCGCGTTCTCCGGACGCAGGAGCTGATAGATTGCCAGGGCATCCAGCGTATCGCAGTCTCCCCAGAGCACCTGGGAATTGATGATAAAATCGAACTGAAATTCTGCCATCAGCCGGAACATATCCCGGATATTCCGGTTATCCACGCCTGCAAACGCCTCGTCCAGGGAGATCAGCCGCGGCGCGTCCGGGCGTCCGCCCTGATATTTTGCCACCACCGCCGAGAATAGGGGCACGTACATCGCCATCGCTTTCTCCCCGCCGCTGAAGGTTCCGAACATACTGTTTGTCAGTTCCTTCACTCTCTCCCCGCCTTTCTGGAAGAAAAGCTGGAACTCGAACCATTTCCGGTAATCCAGCGTCTCCTTCATGACCTGATAGAAAGATATCATGCCGCCGCTGTCCCGCGCATGGCGCCTTGCCTCTTCCACCTTTGAGCGGAAATGGGCGGACAGCTTCGCCGCCTCGTCCTCCCGCATAAGGCGGTAATCCTTTTTCAGCAGCTCGACCAGTTCTTTCGTGTCAAGCTGATCCTCCGTCTCCGCCGTTTTGCTTCTCCATCTTAAGTTCAGTTTCAGCCCGCTGGACGTGTTCATGGCTCCCATCAGGGAATTCATCTTCTCCACCCAGGCATTCGAACTGTTGATCTTGCCGCGGATCTTCCGGCTCACCGTATTTGCCAGGATATCCTCAAAAAGCTCCCTGTCTCCGGCTTTGATCAGATCTTTCAGTTCCGCGATCTCTTCCGCCAGATGCGTAAGAAGACGGCCGAAAGGAATCCGCACGCCCTGATAGCGCGCCGCGATGTCCAGACGCTTTGCCGACGGATCGCCTTTCTGTGCTTCCCGGTCCAGTTCTTCAAAAAGCTCTGTCTGCATGATCTGATAATCCGTCAGGAATCCCCTGTTCTCAAAGTAAACCTGATTCAGGCTGCGGATGATCTGCTCCTTATCCATATCCCTGCACTCGCCGGCAAGGAAGCCCCGGATCTTCTCCGCTGGTTCTGCTGCCTCAGATTCCTGTCCCGGCACTTCCACATAGCGCAGGCTTCTCTCTGCCGCAAAACACTTTTCAAGATACTCCGCCCTGCGCCGCAGTTCACTGATCCGTTCTTCATTCTGCGCGGCCTGCTCCGAGAGCGCCCGGATACGCTCTTCGTTCCGGGTCTTTTCCGTCACGCAGGACTGGAGACGTTCCGGATACTCTCTCAGCCACTCCATACATTCATCCAGCTTCTGCCGGATCTGCTCATAATCTGTCAGCTCAAGCTGACGCAGGATGGAATCGTATTCCTCCTGCTCTTTCTTAAGCTCCCGTCCGGCACTGCCCGCCTCATAACGGATCTGGTCCATCTCCCCGTCAAGGATCTCCTGCCGCTCTCCCAGTTCTTCCATGTGGGCCCGGATCTGCAAGAAAAGCTCGTGACCGGATCTGAGCTGATAGAAATGCTGTCTGTAATCTGACGCCGCCTCGTCCGCTCTGCGGAAGGTCTCATAACTGCAGGTCAGGTACAGTTTCTGAGCGATCTCCGCCGCCTGACGCTTAAGTTCTCCCAGCGCCTCGACGACTTTCATCTGTTCCCGCTCCAGCCTCGCTCCTTCTTCCCGCATGCGCTCCACCGTCCGCCTGGCTTCGCTCAGCATCTTCCACGCCTCCCGCATGTCTGTATCTTCCGGAAGGCTTTCATATTCCTCCTGCAGCCGGTTGATGCGCTGTTCGAGCGCTGACATTTCGCCGCGCAGGGTCTCCTGCCTCTGCTCATTCTCCGCCAGCAGTTCCCGGCAGGACGCGATCTTCGCCTGCCGGTTCTTCTCCCTTGCCTGCACGCCGATGAACCCCGCCTCATGTTCCCCGGATACGTTTCCGCTGACCACGCCGATCTGATAGGAGCCGTCCGGTCGCACTGCCGTCATAGAGGCGCCAATACCGGCAGATCCGGCGTGGGCGGATCCGCCGGAAGCAGCGCCCTCCGGGCTTTTACTTCCGCATATGCCGATGTTTCCCAGGATCCCCGTGATTCTCTGGTTCATGAAAATATCATTTACCGAGTCATTAAGATCCAGCACATCCAGCAGACTCTTCTCCGCGTGATGCGGCTGTACGAACAGATACCGGTCCGCGCAGCCGGGATCGGCTGCCATCACCTGGTCCCGGTACTGCTCTTCGATCACAAGCGCATCCAGGATCCCCATCTCCAGGAGGGCTTCCTCCAGCCTGCCGCATTGTTTCGGATCCCGGGACAGTTCCTGCCCGAACTCAACGACCTTATAGAACTCCTGATAGGGGATCCCTTTCTCCCGCAGCCGTTCCCTGTTCTTCTGCACGGCGACGCTGCGGGGCGGCTCCGGCTCCCGGCTGCTCTCCCACTGTGCAAGCTCTTCCTCGATCTCCCGATGAGCATTTTCCAGATCCACAAGTTCATCCTGTCTGCGGCGGACTTCTCCGCTGAGCTCGCCTTTTCGCCCGATCCACAAATCCGCCGCAGTCTGACGCACCCGGGCAAAGTCTGACGCCTCCCCATACTCGTCGGCAAACCGAGCCATTTCCCGCATCTGCTCCGGAGTGAATTTCAGTTCCTCATTCCTCCCGTTCCAGCTGTAAAGCGCCTCTTTCCACTCGTTCTCCACCTGGACCAGTACCGACTCCAGCTCGCTTTCGCGCCGCTGGGCGGCATCGGTCTCCCTCTGCTGCCGTTCCCGCTTCTTCAGCAGATCGTCCGCCTCCCTCTGACATGTTTCGGCCTCCCGGAGAAGTTCCGTACCCCGGCTGATCCCGTCCTTTACTTTCTGGAACTGTGCCTCGTGGGTATTCCACGAAAATGCCGCATGAAAGTTTTCTTTCAGTTCCTTCTGGAAGAAATCGTGCTCGTCAAAGGACATCTCTTCGGCTTCAGACTGCATTTCCTCCAGAATACCGTCAAGTTCCCTCTCCTTTTCATACGCCCGGTCCTTTTCCTGCTTCTTTTTCCCCTCTATCTCCGTATACTGTTCCTGTTTCGCATCGAGCTGCCGCTGCTTTTCCTCCAGCAGACTTTTTCTCGTCCTGATCCGGGCCGCCAGATCCAGTTCACGGCTCTTTAAGCCCACCGCGTCGCTTTTGCTCAGGGACTCCCGCTCCTTCTCCATGGCGTCTCTGCGCGCGTCCAGTTCCGAGATTTCCTGCTCCAGCGCAAGAACCCGCTTCCTGCTGCGCTCTGTCTCATCAGCCTGCGCTTTCGCCTCCCGCTCCGCTTCTGAGAGTTTCTTCTGGTTTTCGCAGCACCGGTCCGCCTTCTCGAAAAGCGTGAGGCGGTTGTAGCGGTCCAGTACTCTCTGGATCTTCTCTGCCGCCTGATATCCAGCTTCTCTCGCCTTCAGGTTCAGATTCATAGTGTCCATGTTTTCGATCGCCTCCGACATGGGCCGCAGGTCCTCATCAGACAGGGGCTGGAGGGAATCGCTCAGGATGTCGTTGACCACAGAGGGTTTGAAATCTTTTGACAGTTTCGGCGTGCGCAGCTGGATCAGAAGATCGATCAGCTCCTTATATTCTTCCACAGTCTCAAACCCGAAGACCTGACGGTTGACGTATTCCATATAATCTGCCTGGCGGTCAAACACCTGTCCGCCCCCGGCGATCCGGTTCTCCAGTTCTTTTTTTGAGAGCGTCACTTTCTCACCGATCTCCTTATAGAGCGGGAAATCCTTTCCCACTCTCCTGCCGTCCGTCAGGCTGAAATACCACTTATCCAGCGGTTTTCCGCGGCGGGCGCGGATTCCCATCCCCACCGTCAGCCAGGTATCGCTCTCCTGCCTTTTAAATTCAAGATAGAGATACCCTGTTCTCTCATCCCGCCCGTCGTCTTCTTCCAGAAGATAACTGCTCATTTTCCGGTCTCTGGAGCCGAAAGGATCGAGGCGCTCCGGACTCATATTCCCATCCAGCAGAAGCGGGATCACGCTCTGCATCGTGACGGATTTTCCCGATCCGTTGGAGCCTCTTAAGAGCATGCGTCCTTTTACAAAAGGAAATTCCTGGTCGTCATAATACCAGAAATTGATCAACCCGATCCTGCTCGTCTGCCATCTGCTGTTCATTATTCTGCTTCTCCTTTATCTGTAATCCTTTTCCCGTTCAACACGCAAAGTCTTCCGGATAGCGCCCGGTCAGCTTTCCTGCCGAAGGGCGGATGGCAACGGTCTGCTCCCGGACATTTCTGCGGATCAGCGTCCATCGCTCCATCTCCCGCACCACTTCCCGTACAAACTCTCCTTCCGGCATCTCCCGGTATCCCTTGATGAATCCTTGCCCGTACGTTTCTTTTACCTGCCGGATCATCTGCTCAAACTCCACGGTCTGCACCTGGATCGTATCGTCCTTCTGCGGTTCCCACTCTCCGGTCTCCACTTTCTTACGTATCTCACTGCAGCACAGAAGCAGAATATCCGACATCCCGGTATTTCCCGGAAACGTCTCTCCGATCCTGCACTCTTCCCCCTGCATGAAAAAGGCACTCCCTCTGTGAATGTGGAGCTGGCACTGAAAATTCTGCTCCAGATCGTCCGCCAGCCTGCGCCCGTAATATTTCAGATACTCAAAATCCTCATCCGCTCCTTCGCCCCGGTACATACCCACAGAGAACAAAAGCCGCTTGTACACACGGTGGCGTCTGGCGATACCCCGGTCCTCATCCATGGCGAACCAGTCGCTCTCCTGAAAATCTTCCGGGCGCGTGTATTCCATGATGTCCCTGCTGAAATTCCGCATAAAATATCTGGACGCCCCGGTATTTTCATACAGTACTTCCCCGGTCTCCTGATCCATAAACGCGTCGTCGCTCCCGTCCGTCACCCGGATGATCCCCTGCTCCGCCGCGTACCGGAGAACCTTCACCAGCCGCCTCCGGCTTGTATACAGCGTCCAGTCCACACCCTCTCCCGGCATATTTGCGGCGATATACTCGGTGAGCTGGGACAGGATAAACTGCTCCTGCGCGTCCCGGTCCTCCAGGAACATCAGCAGGATGCACAGGAAAGCATATTCCTCCTTCGATACAAATGCGTCAATTCCCATACAGGCCTCCGGCAGCGCCGGGATCTTTTCCATCTTTACAAGCAGCGAGTTCTCGATCACCTGACATCCCATCTTTTCAGTGGCGAACTTCCGGATCTCGCCGATGGAATCCCGGATCTTATAGTACAGCTCCCGGTCTTCAGATTTCAGGACCCACCGCCGGTTCAGAAGCGTCTCCAGTTCTTTCATTGATCATACTGCTCCTCTCTGGATGTTTTTTCCTGAAATACAATGCCAAGCTTCGGCATCGTGAAATTTCCGTCCTCACACCGGACAACGCACCGCTCATCCGCATGCGTCATATCCAATGAAAAATCTCTGCCGTCCTCTGTCCGGGCTGCATAACCCCCGTCCTCCAGCGCATCGGAGAGCCATTTCAGAAGGATCTCCCTGACTCTCGGCTCGATCACAGGAAGTTCGGCGAAATCGATCCTGCCGTCCCGTTCCAATTCACCGATCTTTTTCCAGTCCTGTTTCATCTGCTCCACTGCCTGTTTTCTCGCCTGCGCTTTCTCCTGTGCAGTATCCCGGATCGATGTACGCCCGGACTTCTCCCGGTATGTCCTGACTCTGGGCTTGAGCACCAGCTCCGCAGCCGGCTCCTCATAAACGCCCTGATTCATACTGTCCGTCCCGCGGTCCGCTTCTGCGCTCAGATGGAAAGGGCGCTCCAGCCCGAATACCATGGCTGACATACGATGTGCCTCGTCCATGTCCTTACACCGCAGGAAAATCTCCGCCACTTTTCTGTACTCTTCCCGCCGGTTTGCCCCGAGCGCGTTCTTCTCGCTGAGCTGTGCGGCGTAACGGGTGATCCTGCGTATGATCTCATTTGTCGCATCGAAAAGTCTTCCGGCTTCATTCTCATGCCCTTCCCCTGCCACGAACCAGTTCCGGATACTTTCAAACCTCCCTTCCGTCTTCTCTTCAATCATTTCTCTGGAAACTTCCACATCCATTCTCGGGATCGACATCTCATAATCATTCACCTTATCAAGCACATCCCTAAGAAGCTCCGGTTTGAGGAGACGCAGCGTTTCCTCGATGACTCCCACATTTTTCTGAAGTCCCTTGATGAAGTTCCGCAGATATTCCACCAGCTTGTCCTTAAATACCAGGAACTCCTTTGTCCGCATCATTTCCTCCGCTTTCACGCTGTTCAGGTCGCGGATATAGTCCTGATAATTCTGATTCAGCCGGATAAAATCATTGTTCAGGTCATTCCACCACGCATAGACGGTGTTCGGTTCCTCTCCGGACATCTTCGGGAAGCGTTCCACATTCAGCCGGATCCGCTCCAGCAGCGTGGGTTCCAACGACGCTCCCTCTACAAACAGATTCTCAAGCCGGATCACCAGACGCTCGATTTCCACGCTGTACTCCGACATCTGGTAGCGGAACTTTTTATTCTTAAATTCTTCGATCGAGGATACCCTGCGCGTATCCTGGATCGTGTTTAAGTTCTTCCACTCCGTCAGCATGGCGAGATCCTGCTGGCACTGCTCCATCCGATAATCCGCGAAATACGGATTCGCCGTCATCTCGGCGTACACTTCCTCCTGATACATCCAGTACCTGAGTTTTTCATAATTCTCATAAAAAATGCGCATAATGCTCCGATACCGATCGGCATTATCCGCATTCAAATACTTCGCCTCTGTCAGCGGTCTTGTAAGTTTTTCTGTAACCTGCATCTTCTGCGTTCCTCCAACCTGAGTCCATAAGCGTAGTATAGACCGGCGGGCGGGGTATTGCAAGGCGAATGGTTAAATTATTTCACTGACGATGCCCGCCGCCAGCAGAAGCGCCGCCGGAACCACATATTTCCTCGGATGTCTCCACAGATCGTTTTCCGTCTTCCACTCTCTAATCGGGAAAAAATATTCCATAAGAACGGTTCCCGCCGCCCCCAGAGTGCAAAAGAATACCGCTATACCATAATCCGCAGGCACGGCCGGGCTTCCGCAGATCTGCCAGCTCCACAGAAAAATCAGATCCAGCGCGCCATTACAGAGAAGTACAAACACGCCGTACGGCACAAAAAATCCCCGGATCTGCCCCGGCAGTGAACGGACAGCCCGTTCCAGGGAGGGATCGCAGGATAACAGAACGCCCAACGGCGTATTCAGGGAAAGGACCGCGAAACCGATGGGCAAAACAAACTGTCTGTCCATCCCCTGAAAAAAGAGCGGCAAAGCGGCAGCCACCGCCGCCAGCATTCCCGTATTGACCAGATAATTTTTATGCGCGGTCAGGTAGCAGACAAAATAACGGAATACCGCATATTTCCCCGATCCCGTTCTCCGGGCCTTTCCCTTTTCCGCATACGGGCGCAGTTCATAAGCATCCGCTTTTGCCAATAATAATAAAACCGGCACCAAGTTTCCTGCCAGCAGGCACCATAAAAAACCCGTCTTCAAGCAAAAGATCCCCATTATCTGGAAAGCTCCCCAGCACACCATCAGGGTCTTATGTTTTCTGTACAGCCAGACTGCCGCCGCCATACGCATGGTCCCGGTCAGGATCTCCGATATCAGAAAAAACGCATGGATCATATGTGACTCCCCCAATACCGGTTGATCTCCTCCTTCACAGACTGCAGGTGGGAACGGCTCACCGGCAGGACCGATCCGTCTTTCAGGACTGCCGTATTCCCCTTCACCTGCGCAATATGGGTCAGATTGACGATGCATCCCCGGTCAATATAGATAAATTCCTCCGCGTCCAGTTCCTCATGAATCTGCGCCAGGGTCCGGCGCACTTTCGACACGCCTGCGGCGGTGACAATGGCCGCGTTCTTGCCATCCCTTTCAATATAATAAATGGATTTATAAGGGATACGCTCCAGACGGCTGTTCGTCCGGATCGTATAGACCCGGTCCGCCTCCAGTTCCAGCAGCTTCACCGCATCCAGAATGGCAGCGGGAAGCCTCCGGTCCAGATCATTCTTCGGAACATAGCGGAAAACGGACAGTTCATAAGCATCGATGGCATACTCTATATGAGATGTGATAAATATGATCTTCACATCCGGCAGATACGGACGGATCTTTTCCGCGATCTCCATCCCGTCGGTCCCCGGCATCTCGATATCCAACAGCAGAATATCATAAAAGAAACCGTCCTCCATGATGTCGGAGAGCAGATTGTCGCTGCGCGTATAAAGCGCCGTCTCATAGACCGTCCGGTTTTCACTTAAGATTTCACGGATCTTGTCCTGATGGAGACGCGCCGTATTTTCCTCATCGTCGCAGACCGCGATACGGATCATGTCTGTCACCTCCTGTCTGTTTTCATTATACTCATCTTTATATACTTTTGAAATACCTGTACTGTATAATAGTACGTGGCAATTTTCTCATCCGACAATGCCGTCCGGCATCCAAAGCAGCATTTTCTCGCTTTGTGTCGTGTAAAAACCAGACATTACGCTTTATCCTGTGAGTAAAGGAGGTTAAAAAATGGACCAGCAAAAAATAGGACGTTTTCTGAAAGAACTTCGGAAGGCAAAAAATCTTACTCAGGAACAACTTGCAGAAAGGCTGAATATATCCGGACGAACCGTCTCACGTTGGGAAACCGGAAACAACATGCCAGACATCAGCCTGCTGGTCGAACTGGCAGAGTTATATGATGTAAGTATTCCTGAAATCATCGATGGAGAAAGGAAAAGCGAGACTATGGAAAAAGAAGTAAAAGAAGTTGCCGAAAAAATGTCGGACTATGCAGGAACCGAAAAAGAGACCCTTATCAAAAACATACGAAATCTTAGCCTCATGGGAGTCTGCGCGCTTGCAGTATATTTTCTTCTTAACGTAACAGGCGCTGCCCTGCAGAACGCCATATTGGAAAGTATATACCTGTACTGTCAAACGCTGATCTATGTTACGACCCTTTTGATTCCCTTATATACGACCGGACTGCTGGGGAAATTTGAGCAGAAAAAAAAAGAGCAAAAGATTTGACTGCATGTTCGGACCTGTCAGGATCATTCTATGCGTCATTGGTGCGTTCGCCGTCGCGGCAGTCGTTCAAATACTTTTATCAAATATTCCGATCTTCTGACCCCCGGCCGGATTGCGCAAGATTCATGAAACAATCTCTTTCTGCTTCTGCTATACTTTCTGAAGGAAGGAGGCCGCCATGACAGATCAGATGCTTGCGGGCGTCGGCGCCGCAGTCGAATATATAGAGTCCCACCTGGAATCCCGGCCGGACCTGGACCAGGTGGCGGCCGCCGCGCATTATTCCAAATACCATCTGCACCGGATTTTTTCCGAGGCAGTCGGCATCCCTGTGCACGAATATGTGCGGAGACGGCGGCTCACAGAAGCTGCCGGAAAGCTCACCGGCGCCGGCGCGCCGATCCTGGATATTGCGCTTGACTGCGGTTACGAAAGCCAGCGGGCGTTTACCACTGCTTTCCGGGAAATGTACAAGCTTTCTCCGGCAGAATACCGCAGACGGGGGAATTTCTATCCTCTGCAGATGCCTTTTTCACTCCGCTTTGAGACCTCAGGGAACCTATGCTCCCCGGACGAGATCCGTCCGGCAAAGAAGGAAGACATCCCGGCCTGGATGGATCTGGTCTGGCAGACTGTCGGCGGATATCCATATCTTACCGAGCAGGGATATCTGCCGGATCTGCAGAAAAGCATCGCCGAACAGCGCGCTTTCCTGTGGGAAGACGCTGGACAGGCGGCAGGGATCCTGATCTTTTCCCCGGAATCCGCTGCCATCGACTTTATCGGCATCCATCCGCAGTACCGAAAGCAGAATATCTTTTCTGCCTTCCTGAACCGGCTACGCATGGAATATCCGTCCTGCCGCCGGTTCCAGATCACGACCTACCGGGATCAGGACAAAGCCGATCCGGGATACCGCCGGGATCTGCTCCGCCTGGGATTTCTTCCCGACCGCCTGCTCACGGAATACGGTTATCCCACCCAGCGTTTCCTCCTTCCTATATCACCTCAGGAGGAATTCACATGCGCAAGAAAGTCATTTTATTTCTGATCAGCCAGAGCATCACGCTCTTCGGCTCCACGCTGGTCCAGATGGCAGTCGTCTGGTACGCTACTCTGCTGACCTCATCCGGCCTCTGGGTCTCTGCTTTCAGCGTCTGCTCCTACCTTCCCCAGTTTCTCGTCTCTTTCTGGGGCGGCGTCTGGGCGGATCGTTTCCCCGGAAAACTTCTGATCGCAGGATCGGATGCTGCCATCGCCGCGGTCACGCTGGCCATGGCGGCGGCGATCCCCCATATTCAGGACCAGACCGTCCTGCTTTTCTTACTGCTTCTCATGTCGGCAGTCCGCTCTCTGGGGGCGGGAATTCAGACTCCGGCAGTCCATGCCGCTCTGCCCCGGCTGGTTCCGGAAGAACAGCTGATGCGTGCAAACGGTATCAACGCGGCTTTACAGTCCCTGGTACAGTTTGCGGCGCCTGCGGCGGCCGGAGTTGTATTAGTCTCCTCTTCCCTTCGCAGTACGCTTCTCATTGATGTTCTGACCGCGGCGCTGGGGATCGGCCTGCTGTGCATGGTTCCGCTCCCTTTCCGGAGACTTCCGGAGAAAAAAACATCCGCCTTTCAGGAATTGAAAAGCGGAATCTCTTATGCCGTTTCCAACCTGGATGCGGGCATGCTTTTGCTGATTTATGGAGGCTTTGTATTTCTCTGCGTTCCCGCCGGATATCTGTCCGGTCTCTTTGTCAGCAGAGTCTACGGCGAATCCTACGGATACCTGACCGCTGTGGAACTGGCCGGATTCGCAGGCATGACCGCAGGCGGGCTCCTGGCCGCATTCAGAGGACAGTCCCGGAAAAAGACGCGCACTCTCCGGAACAGTCTGACTATCTTCGGAGCCATGGCCATCCTGATGGCTGTTTCCAGCCGCTTTCTTCCTTACCTGCTTCTGATGGGCGTCTACGGCGTCGCGCTGACCAGCGTGCAGACCGCTCTGACCACTCTCCTGCAGGAAAAAACAGAGCCTTTCATGCAGGGGCGCATTTTCGGGCTTTTCAGTTCCATGTATTCCGGCTTCCTGCCTCTTGGCATGGCAGTCTTCGGCCCGCTGGCGGATCATATCCCTCTGCGCATCCTCATGGCTCTTTCCGGGGCAGCCTTAATTGGTCTGGGTAAATGCTCTTGTGCCATAAAATATCCTGCAAAACGTAGATGTTAAGATGCGTTGCTTGCGGCAACGGGCGATTCAGACTACAATAACGGTAACGATGGAAAGAAAGGAGACTGTCCCTGATGCTCAATGAAAATATTAAAGCAATCAGAAAATCAAAAGGACTTTCGCAGCAGGAGCTTGCCGTCAAACTGAACGTCGTGCGGCAAACCATTTCCAAATGGGAGCAAGGTTTGTCGGTTCCCGACTCTGATATGTTAATCTCCATATCGGAAGTGCTTGAAACACCTGTAAGCACGCTGCTGGGAGAAACGGTTATTCAAGCGGAGGCTGATAACTTAAAAGCCATTTCCGAAAAACTAGAGGTGATAAATCTGCAGCTGGCACAGAGAAAAACCACAAGAAGGAAAATGATTCGTTGGCTGCTTACTTCATTATGTGTAATTATAGTAATGGTTTTTGCGGCTCTGGCAATATTGAATAGTCCTTATCTGGGTTGGAATTACAGCGACCCTGAAACCGCCGTTCTCGGAGTGGCTTTTCACTCGTTTGAATGGCTCTTTGTCAGGACAGCGCCGATTATCTTTATTATTGCAGTCATTGGGATTTTCTTAACACGGAAAAAAGAATGAAGCTTTGAACTTGAAAGTTTATGGGCAAACCGAAAACTTTCCAAAAGGAATATAGAGGAATACAGAGGGGACGATTCAGTTCCCTCTGCATTTCTCCAGAATCCTGACCACTTCCAGAGTATTGTCCAGGTTCCTGTAACAAGTCTCATAATCTTTCTGCTCCACCAGGCGCGCCAGTTCCTGCACTTCATAGAACCACTGGTCGCCGTCCACTTTCACTGTCAGATCCTCGGTCCCTTTTCGTACTAAACGCGCTTCCTGAAGATTGTTGCTGCAGGGAGTCACCCGGATATATCCCTGGTCTCCCATAATCTGTGCGCTGTTCTCGCACCAGGTATCTTTCGCGCCGGTGCACTGACAGATCACATCCCCATAACGCATCACGAGGATTCCATGGATATCGACGCCGTTCCCGTGGTGTCCTGCGAGATATTCCACCTGATCCGGCCGTCCCAGAAGACCCACAATAAAATGAATATTATACACATTAATATCCATTAAACTTCCGCCCGCAAATTCCGGGTCAAAAATATTGGTAACTTCTCCGGCTTTCAGCTGGTCATAACGGCTGGAATACTGGCAGAAAGTACAGGAAATCATTTTCAGATCTCCCACATCCGCCATATGGCTGCGAATCCATGAATAATGCGGATGATACAGTGTCGTGACCGCTTCAAACAGGAACAGATGCCGATCCTTCGCCATACGGATCAGTTCCTCCGCTTCCGCAGCCGTGGGCGTAAAAGGCTTTTCACAGATGACGTTCTTCCCATAGCCCAGCGCCTTCTTTGCCTGCTCATAATGGAGGCTGTTGGGCGATGCCACATAGATAAAATCGATTGCCTCGTCCTGACACATGGCGTCCAGATCTGTATACACTTTTTTCACTCCGAATTCATCTGCCAGCTTTCTTCCCGTCTCTTCTTTTCTGGAATACACCGCTTCGCAGCATATCCCTTCCGTGCGTTCTACCCCTTTCAATATGTGCCGGACGATCACGCCGGTACCGATGGTTCCGATTCTCATATCCGTTCTCCTTTTTCTGTACTTCTTTTCGTTTCTCCTGTAATCACCACAGAACTGCCGCCGTTTTTTACAGATTCTGTCGGCATTGTTCCTTTATCATATCATAAGTCCTCTCTGCAGAAATATCTACACTTTTTTCGTTGACAAATAGTATCTTATCTATATAATAGTCTCTGCATCCCGCAGATGCTGAAGACCATCGATCTTTTTAACAGCACAATGAAAAAATTTCTGGAGGAGTCCAAATGAACCAATACAGAATATTCCTGAAATATGTCGCGCCCTCCGTGCTGGCTTTCGCCCTGTCCGGAGTCTACGCCATCGTGGACGGTTTTTTCGTAGGCCACAGCATGGGCGATACCGGCCTGTCCGCCATCAATATCGCGTTTCCCGTCGTATCTCTTATGCAGTCTGTCGGCACAGGCATCGGCATGGGCGGCGCGGTACTGTGGACGGTCCGGAAAGAGACGGAAGATCCGGATCTGGCAGGGAAATATATCCGCGCCACCCTGCTGCTTCTTCTCCTCTCGAGCGCACTCACCACAGCCTTCTTTTTCTTTCTGACCGAACCGGTCCTGCGGCTGTTCGGAGCGAAAGGCGATATTCTGACACTGGGCAAAGACTATCTGGATGTGATCGTGCTGGGCGCCGTCTTTCAGATCCTGGCCACCGGCATCGTTCCCTTTATACGGAATAACGGCAGTTCCTTTTTTGCGCTGGTCACCATGATGTCCGGTTTCCTGTCCAACATCCTGCTGGATTATCTGTTCGTATGGGTATGGGATATGGGGACCGCCGGAGCTGCCCTCGCCACCATCCTGGGACAGGCTGTCACAACCGTGCTGGCGTTTGCATATCTGCTTTACAGCCGTCTGCCCGTCACCGGATCTCTGGCCGGTTTCGGCAAGATGGCCGGGAATATCTGGAAGATCGGCGTCGCTCCCTTTGGCCTGACACTTTCTCCCATGATCTCTCTTATGCTGATCAACCGTTTTTCCATGTCCAACGGCGGCGCCAGGGCTGTGGCGTGTTACGCCTGCATTGCCTATGCCCTCACCATCGTCCAGATGCTGATGCAGGGCGTGGGGGACGGTGTACAGCCGCTCCTGAGCCAGTATTATGGAGAAGGAAAGACAGATCTGGTCCGCAAAATGCGCAGGACAGCTTACATCTGCGCCATCGGCCTGGCTCTGCTCAGCAATGCCCTGCTGTTCGCCGCCCGGTCCGGACTGGGAGTGTTGTTCGGTTCCTCAGACGACGTCAGCGCGCTGGTGGTCCGGGTCCTTCCGATCTTTTTATTCGGACTTGTTTTCTACGCATTTTCCAGGATCACCACCTCCGGCTTCTATGCCACAGAGAAAAATCTCTATTCCTATCTCTGCGTCTACGCGGAACCGGTCCTGTTGCTGATCCTGCTGTTTCTCCTTCCTCTTGCCCTGGGGCAGACGGGCGTATGGTGGAGCGTGGTACTGTCGCAGATCCTGACCGCGTGCCTTGCGCTGGTCTTAAAGACCGCAGAAGATAAAAAGATGTCCGTCTCGCCCTGAATAGCAGAAAAATAAGGCGCTGCCCCTGTATGCAGCGCCTCTTTTACGTCCATATATTTTTAATCTTCCGAGACTCTCTCCAGCGCGTACAACGCTGCTCCCGTGGCCCCTACGATCTCCGGCTCCTCGCAGATATACAGCTTCGCGCCGATCTTCTCTTCCACCGCGCGGACAACGCCCGGATTCTTTGCCACACCTCCGGTCATCATGAAATCCGGTTCCATCCCCACACGGCGCAGAAGTCCGGACGCCTTGTTGGCAATGGCGTGACAGACTCCATCAGCGATATCCGCTTTTTCCTTATTGTTGGCGATCAGCGAGATAACCTCCGACTCCGCGAAAACAGAGCACATACTGGTGATCTCGATCTTCTCCGTCGACGTCAGCGCGATGGCTCCCAGCTCGTCCAGACTGACTTCCAACGTGCGGGCGATCATCTCCAGAAAGCGTCCGGTTCCGGCAGCGCATTTATCATTCATGACGAAGTCCTTCACTTCCCCGTTCTCGTTCAGATGGATCGCTTTGCTGTCCTGTCCTCCGATATCCAGGATAGTACGGATCTTCGGATTGAAATAATGGGCTCCTTTCCCGTGACAGCTGATCTCCGTCACATTCTCGTCCGCAAACTCAATGCTGACCCGGCCATACCCTGTGGACACGATCCAGGATATATCCTCCCTCGTCAGCCCTGCCCGCTGCAGCACTTCATCCAGCGCTTTCTGCGCGCTGACTCCGGATTTTGCCCCGGTGCGCACTACAGAAAATGCTTTAATCTTTCTGTCCCGGTCCATGATCACCGCGTTGGTGGATGTGGAACCGCTGTCTATTCCCAGCACATACATGGCGTTCTCTCCCTTCGTCTGTCTTTGAATTCTCTGTACCTCCGGCTGTAAAGACTCCAGAAACGCTTCGATACGGGTCAGAATCTGCCCGTAGCTCTGTCTGGTGTAATCCGTCTCCAGAAGCAGCAGTGGCCGTTTCATCCAGCTTTTCAGCCATGCATATTCATAGGCATAATTGTCGCAGAACTGGACCGTATGATAGATTACGCCGTCCACACTGTCCGCATAGCGCCGGATCAGCTCGTCCCGGTTGGATGCCTGCTCCATCCGCATACAGGGGAACTGGCCAAGAAGGCCGCCCACATATCCGGCCATCAGATTCTGCTCTTCATAGATCACCTTGCGCCCAAGACCGGTACAGGTCAGATCAAACGCCACATTGGCGCCCTTTGTTTTCAGAATCTCCGCAATATTTTTATTTGCCCTGGCTCCCAGGATGCCGATATTAAGCGCGCCTGCGCGTACAGCGATCTGCTGTTCCTCATTTTTCCCTTTTATATACTCACGGAAAACCTCTTCATCAAAGGTCTTTCCGGAAAATTCTTCGTATGCATGGATCATGGCCCGGATCCGCTGTTCATAGAGACTGGTCCCGGCGTCCTTCGTGATCCTGGGCGTATCCAGCATATAGATGAATTTCTCCGGATATTCTTCTCTGAGCACGTCGCAGAGGCGGCGGATACTGTCACAGCAGGTGGTGAGAATGACACCTTCATAATCGCTGTTCATCACATCCTCCAGCACACCTTTGGCAAAACTGCAGATGTTGGGATGCATCCTGATCTCCGCCTGGTTAAAATTCGTCACATCCGGTTCGATCCGTCTCATCTCCGTCCCCATAGACTCAAAGATCTCTACCGGAGCATATTTGCATATATAACCTAACATACTTCTCTTTGCTCCTTTTCTTCTGAGTCCAGCATCTCCAGGAACGCTTCCAGACGGGTCTTGATCTGTCCGTCATGACTGTTTCTTTTGTCAATGCCGTCTCCGTCCAGTATCAGCATGGGAATATCCAGTTCCTGCATCTTCTCTTTCAAAAGGATACTTCCGCCGGAGGACTGCTTGCATCCCCAGTGGCAGAACTGGATCACCGCGTCCGGATGCAGCATGTCGGCCAGCCCGCAGACCAGCTCCGCCCTGTGAGAATAAGAACCGTTATAAGCATTATGGATAATCTTGCGCGCCAGTGCATGGAACGGTCTCTCCGTGTACATCTCTTCTACAGAATCCAGGATAATATCGCTGGCGATGATCTGGTATTTCTGATTTGCATTAAAATAATGCTGCAGACTCTCCTGATAGAAAGGAAGAAGATGTACCCACAGGATCTTTTTTCCTTCAAATTTCGGATAAGTCTGGATCTCTTTGATCATAAAGCGCACCAGATCCAGAAATTCCTGCGTACCGATCAGCAGATGCATCCCCATCATCATATACAGATGGCTGATCAGCTCTCCAGGATAATAATATTCACTTTGAAGCTGAAAGAAACGCATCAGCTCTTTTCTTGTCTCATTCTCGATACGTATGTTTTCTTTCAGCTTCTCCTCGTCAAACGGTTTCCCGAAACGCCGTTCCAGTTCTCCGGCAAAGTCCCGAAGCTGCCCTGCCAGATAATTCACCGACGCGTCGTCATCCCCATACGGCACATCCAGAAAAGTGAACGGCACTCCTTTTTTCTTTTCCAGATAGCGGAAGGTATTCAGATTGCCGTCGCAGGAAAGGGAGGTGGTCACCGCGTACCAGGGCGCCGGCACAGCGCCGCTGTCAATGGCTCCCACAAACGTCTTATGATAGGAACATAGGGTGGGCGCGATGCCCGTATTCTGCGCATAATCAATAAAATAATCTTCCAAGCGGTATCCGCTCAGATAACATGCCAGACATTCGATAGATAACGTATTTAACCCAAAGCACTGCATGATCTCACAGGGAGAAAAGATATTCCCCCATACATAGCTGTCCGGCCGGCAGAGTGAATCCGCCACAAAAGACATCATCAGAGCCTCCAGCTTCTGGTAGCCCTTTGAGATCTCTTTTTTCGGAAGCAGTTTTGTCCGGAGCTTGTTTGCCTGAAATCCCAGCAGCATCCTGCCCCAGCTCTGGCCGGGATTTTCTATGGTCTGTTCTCTTACGTAGTCGATATATTTGTCTGCAATCCACATATCGATCCCTCCAAATATAATAGATCAAAATCAACTCACAACAGGATACTATACTACATTTTCGGAGGAATTTCCAGCCTGCAATCCGGCCTACAATTCACTACAATTCACTGATTGCTTCCGTCACGGACATATTCCTTATCCTTTTTGCAGGCCCGTAAACCGCTGTCAAAGCAGCCAGTATCACAAGCAAAAGTATGATTTCCAAAGAATCTGCCGGTATCCTCCAGACCGCGTAGCGGAAGTGGCTGGTGATCAGGAAATCGTACAGAAGCCTGGCAAGCGGCAGTCCGGCCGCGCAGCCGGCTGCACAGCCCCAGAAAGCGTAAGTAAAGGCTTCTGCCGCGATCATTTTCGTGACCTGGCGTTCATCCATTCCCACCGCCCGCATGGCACCGTACTGTTTTATCCTAGCGGATACGCTCATGGAAATACTGTTGACAATATTCAGCACGGTGACCAGAGCGATAATCGCCAGGAAACTATAAACGCCCGTTACAAAGGCCAGATAAGTACCGGCGGTACTTTGTTCCCGTCTGTCGTTAAATATATATTCACCGCCTGCCGCGCTGCGGAGCGCTTCCACTTCTTCTTCCGTTACATTTTCTTTTGTCTGCACCATAATAAGGGAATAATCTTCTATCCCGGTCAGGCGGACAAAAGTTTCTCCTGAAGTGATCAGCGTGATCTTTCCTCCTGTCAGCCCGTCGCTGCTGAACGGATCGTATTTCAGAAGACCCGCGATTTCCAGTTCCTCATCTCCGATCAGAACTGTATCTCCGATTTCCCAGCCGCAGTCCTGATCCCATGTGGCCAGGACATACCGGCTGTCTCCGTACACCTTTGACAAATCGCTGCCCCGCTTCAACATTCCGTCTTTTTTCAGACTCTTCAGATCGAAATCGTCAAAGGAGACCATATCTGCCTTACGTGGAAGTTCTGTATCCCTGTTCAGACTCACAGAGATATCAAAACTGCTTCGGCGGCCATATACTCTTTTTACGCCGTCCATACCGCTGATTGTCTCCAGCAGTCCGGCATCGACCGTGTTGCCGCCGTCCGCGCTGGATATATCTATATCGGAAGCCGCCGCCGACTGAGGCATAAGGTATCCGACGAAATCGATCAGAACAGAAAAGCTTAAGAACAGTATAATGCTGAGCGCGAAAGATCCCGTCATAAGAACCAGGTTTTTCCCGGCGGAAACAGCGTGATGGATCCCCATCGCCGTTTCAATCTTCACAAAACGCGCATGAACCGGACTCTGGCCCGCGTTTCCATTTTCTGAATTGCCCGACACGGCTGCGGCAGGCGGCACCTTCGCGGCCCGCCTGGCAGGAGCTCCGGCGGCCAGCAGCACAGAGATGATGCCTACGGCAATCCCGCTGATGATTCCGATGGCGCTGAATTCAAAAAGAGGAATTCTGGAAAATTCCTCTCCCACCAGGAAACGAAGCGCCGCGCACAGCACCCATGAAGCCGCGACTCCCAGGACAAGGCCTATGGGGATCGCCGTCCTGCACCAGTTCAAAGCTTCCAGCCTTACAAAACGGATAATCTGCTGCCTGCTCATCCCGATGCAGCGCATCATCCCGAAAAATCTCGTCCGCTGCGCCACACTGCTGTTGATGCTGCTGGAAATCATCAGCACTCCCGCGGCCAGTATGAGCATGAACAGAACTGCCGCGGTGACAAAGAGTGTCTGACCCATGGCGGTGCTGCCGATTTCCTGAAGAGTCAGGGCATTATGCTTGTCTGCCAGCCGTGACAGCTCCATTCTCACGCCCATATCCGCCATGCTGAATACGGCCGTCACCATGAATACGGCAAAGATAATACACAGAAGCGTCATACGGTTCTGGCGCCTGTGTACTCTCGCCGATATGGGAATCAGATCAAGATAGCTTTTCATTCGCGGCACCTCCCGAAATCCGTCAGCACGCCGTCCGATACTCTCAGGATCCGGTCCGCCGTCTGGGCTATACTCCGGCTGTGCGTAATCATCACGATTGTCTGCTCATATTTTCTGGACGCTTCTTTCAACAGAGCGATCACCTCGCTGGTATTCTGCGTGTCCAGATTGCCGGTCGGTTCATCCGCCAGAATCAGCGCCGGGCGGGTGATCAGCGCGCGCCCGATGGCCACCCGCTGCTGCTGTCCTCCGGACAGCTGGCCGGGCAGATGATGGCGGCGCTCTTTCAGGTTCAGAACCGTCAGCAATTCTTCCAGATACTTTCTGTTTGGTTTCTGGTAATCCAGCAGTACCGGAAATATCATGTTCTGTTCTACCGTCAATTCCGGAATCAGATTAAAGCTCTGGAAGATAAAACCGATATTCCTGCGGCGGAATACGGTCAGGTTGCGTTCTTTCATGGAAAAAATATCTTTGCCGTCGATAAATACCTTCCCTGAAGTAGGCATGTCCAGCGCTCCGATCATATTTAATAACGTACTTTTTCCGGAGCCGGACTCTCCCACCACTGCCACAAATTCACCTTTGGGGACAGAAAATGAGACCTTTTTCAGCGCCCGCACTGCCGCTTCCCCTTTTCCGTATGTTTTAGAAACATTCTTAACTTCCAACAGTTCCACTTTTTACACCTCTTTCTGCTTTCGATATGGAAAGAGTAACACTTTTTCCATACTGCCGGATGACATGCAGCCTGCAATTTTGTAGGAATTGCCGCCTCACAAAATAATGGCTCACAAAATAATGGAGTCCGGCTCTTGAATCCCTCCGCCGAATGTACTATATTGATAATAGAAAAAGGAAAGCCGGAGACACACGGCCTACCCGACAATAGAAAACTTTACCTCATATGAGGTCGGCCGTCACTATTGGGAGTAGTGGCGGCTATTTCTTTCCTCGAAAGATTGTATAACACAATCCTACAAGGGCTACAATGAACATTCCAATCTGAACTAAGTCCTGATATGTAACATACATTGGCATCGCCCTCCTTTCCTCTTTGGTCTGGAGGGTCAGGGGGCTGTCGGGAAATAGATAGTTCCAGATAGGGGCCGGAGTAGCCCGTTTGAGTTACTCCGGCCCCTGAAATTATCCATTAAAAGAGAAAAAGATGGCTAACGACAACCATCTTTCTCCCCGTTCCATGTTATAATGGAACTATGCGAAAACAAGATTATTATAACGACTTTTTTGAAATTGGGCAACAAAAAATTAACTTCAGTTTCTTTGAATTGAGTTTACCTGATGACGATCCAGTCTATACCCTGAAAAAAGTGATGGAGGATTTAGATTTCTCAGGCCTGCTGGCCTGTTATTCGGATAAGGGAAGAACCGGGTATAACCCAATCATGTTGTATTCTGTTGTTACCTACGCAAATATGAGGGGAATACGGGCTGTTGACCGTATTGTGGATCTGTGCCGGAGAGACCTTGCCTTTATCTGGCTGACCAAAGGACAGAAACCCCAGAGGGATGCTTTTTACGATTTCAAAGGGAAAAAGCTGACAGGGGAAGTCCTGGATGAACTGAATTACCAGTTTATGCGCCGTTTGGAAAAAGAGGGGCTTATCACACTGAAAGAATTCTATATCGATGGGACAAAGATTGAGGCGAATGCAAACCGGTATACCTTCATCTGGCGGGGGACCATCAATTACCATCTTGCCGTCCTGTTGGACATGATCGATGCCATTTATGCAAAGTATAATGCATTTCTGCACGAGAATGGGTATGGAGCAACATACGGCCTTGGGGATGCCCATATGTTCGTGATCGAAGGGATGGACAAAGTCAGGAAGGTCATCGAAGAAAACAGGAAACTATCACTAAACTTTACAGCTCTATCAGCCTTCGCTTTATCGTAATGAGATGTCGAAAGCATAAACCTTGACGGCTTATAATTCTTCAGTTTCGGATAACCCGCAGGCCTTCTCTCCGCCATTAAGCCTCACCCCCAAGCAATGCCTCCATCTCATCTTCTTCTTTATCAATGCCGGATACTGCCAGAATCCTTGATCTGGCCGATGGTGTCAGGCCGAACTCGGATGCCGCCTGCATCATCAACCGCTGCTCCGTATTACAGATCGCAACCCACGGATTCGGTCTCTGCATACCATTTTCCGTTTCATAGGTGGCACCCTCAGAATTGATATGCTCCTGAGCCTCTTTCCATCTGGCATAAGACTGACAATAGGCTGCAAATGCAGACCGGTCAATCTCTGTAAGCACACCCATCTGATTCAGTTTTTCTGATAGACGAGTCCATTCTGTCTTGGCTTCCCGCAAGAGCCATATAGGACAGTCGGGCATTCCCTTGCCCGGATTCGGTTCTTTTGTGTTCAGTTTTCTCTTTCCTGGATTGCCTTCCAGCTTTTTTAGCGCTGTAGGCTTCGGTTTTCTGCCAGCCATAAGCAACAGCCCTCCTTCCTTCATTTTTACATAATAAAAGGACCATGCTCTTCACATGATCCTTCAAAATTTTTATGAACACTGACTTTAAACAGCTATTTCATATTTCTCTTTTAAATTATTCAGCATGCTGTACGGAATCATTCCTTCTAACTGCATCCTTCCAACTACTATCCCTGGAGCAATCCCCTGAGTTTTTGCAAATTGGAGCACTCTTCTCTCTGAATAGTCTCCATCTCTTCTGAAAGCTTCAAAATCATCAGATGGAATAAGTGTATTACCTGACCATTGATCGGCTGCTCTCTCATCATCTTCTGATGTACCACTAAGCCGCCCTACATGACCAAGAACAATATGCGCCAGTTCATGGAACAGACTGAACCAAAACTTGTCAGCATCCTTACCTCTTGCAGTAAGTCCTACAACAATCTTATTCCCATCCATAAAAGAAGCGCCCTGAAGGAAAGATCCTTTAAGGTGCGGCAAAAACACTAAAGCGATTCCACAATCAGCAAGGCATTTCTTAATCGCAGGACAGAATTCCCTGGGCTTTAGCATAGTCATTTTCCGCAGCTCAGGTAAAGCCGAAATCAAACCTTTAATATTAATCGGAGCGGTTTGGATATTACGCGCCTTAATCTTTGCCTCCTGAGCCCATGCTATCAACGCCAGATCACTTTTTTCTGTAATAGCCAGACGTCTGCAGGCAATTCTTGTAATCTGCTCACTCTCCAGGAGTGAAAGTTCAACGACCTCAAAGTATTTTCTAAGATTAACAACCTTGTCATTTATTTTTCTGGTCTCTGGAACCCATCCAGACTTAGCCATCTCATTATAAGGAAATTGCTTCGCCAGTTCAGCATCAGCATCCATCGCGTTTTCTGCTTCTGCTTTAACAATCTTCTCTCTGTAAATCGCCTCCAGATTATTCCAGAACTTAGCCGGTACACCCAAAACCATCTCCAACCTGACTGCGGTCTCCGGTGTAAGCTGTACTTCACCATTAATGAGTTTACTGATATGCTTCTCAGACATATCCATCCTGGCCGCAAACTCCTTCTGGCTCATTCCTCTGTCCTTTAACTGCTCTTTAATTGTCACCCCAGGTGGCGTTGCAATATAACTGCGACTCCTCACCATAGTGCTACCTCCTTGACTTGTCATCTTGACAATTAATGATAATCAACGATTTCCAAAATATTAGCTATTTGAATTTCGTCACCATTTTTCTCGAACACCAATCTGTACGGATGAAGCAAATCCACCGCGTATTGTCCTTTCCTATTCTGCGTTAGCGGATGACACCGTCCGATATGAAACTGTATCATCATCTCGACAGTATCTGCAGCATTAATTTCATCTATGCGCTGATGTATTTTATCGGCCATTTCTCGCCCGTAGGTTCTCTCTGCAGTTTTGGCATCCGTACAAACTTTCCTTATTTTGTTGTTCTTGTACGTAATATCCAAGCCATCACCTCTATTATAGATTTACCTTTGAGGTAAATTAATAATAGCATAGATATCCAGTTTCGTCAAGATGTCAATTTACCTTAGAGGTAAATTCTGATTATTTCTTTTTTCACTTTTCATTTCGCGATTTTGCACGCGTGACCCCCTCGCCGTTCCCCGAAGGCTGTTCCCGTGGAGATTTTACCCGCCCCTACCGGGCTTTTCTCCACCGGTCTCCCCTCTCGGCATGCTCACGGGAATGGCACGACTTACACAATGCAATCAGGTTGCTCCGGTCATAGGTGCCTCCTTCGCTCAGCGGCAGCTTGTGGTGGATCTCTTCCGTCTCCACAAGAATCCCATGTTCAAAACACCGCTCGCAGAATGGATGCTCCGCCGCATACTTGTCTCGGATCCTCTTCCAGGCACGGCCGTACTTCCTCTTGGCATTCTTATCTCTACCATACTTTTCATACTCTCCGTTGCGCAGAACCGTATGCTCTTCGCAGTACATCTTCCCAAACGGAATCAATTTACCGCAGCCCGGGTATTTACATGGCACTTTACTTTTATAAGGCATAACGTGCTTCCCTCCAGCCATGATAAAAGCCACCGCAGATTTCTCCACGATGGCTCCGACAAATTCTTATCCTATTCGCATTATAATAATATCATAAGAGTGGACTCGCATTCTATCACATCAACTCTCATCTTCATAAATCCTTCCGACTTCTTTCAGTGCCTTATCGTGCAGACGGAAGGTGTGCTGAATACTATAGCCCATATCCACAGATATCTGTTCCCAGGTCTTAAAGCAAAGATACCTCAAATCTGCCAGTGTGATGCACGGTATCAACATCACCTATGAGAACGAGGTGCTTGCGGTGACGCTGCCCAGCCTGCTGCCAAAA